>OGGF01000004.1_pt1 | contig 272577 bp, 246 predicted proteins | sample 1571211 | NCBI WGS metagenome assembly OGGF01 (sample SAMEA2582020, study PRJEB24529) | metagenome | biome: Human gut stool | place: China | collected 2011 | reverse complement strand
CCTGTTTGGCCGGGATAAAACCCAAAAGGCCGCAGGCGATAGCGCCACTCATAGCAGTGATGGCCAAAGGAATAAGTTCAGTAATAAATAATAAAGCCACTATTGCCAGAACGATTAGACATTTTACTGCCGGTGTCATAAGACTCACCTCAATTCTCAAAATAGACTACATAAAATTTCTCCTTCGCTTTTGAAAGCTATTGCTTTCTTAACCTTTATTGTAAAGATTTTTTTCAACTTATGCCGAAGTTAATTGTTAACAAATCTGTTACAATATTGCTGATAATATTTGAATTAAATTAAACAAATGTTCAACTTTTTGTTGCTGAGGCAACATATGTTCGTAGATTAGCTACTGAAGCCATTCTCCAGCCTCATATATTCCACTTTATTTTAAAGTATATAAAAACATTTTTACGTTGTATTTTAATCACCCTGCTATTTTTATTTAAAAATTCGCTTGCATTTATTAATAAAATAAAAACGCCAATATCCGTAAAAGGATATTGGCATTTTTTATAATTATTTTTTTAAAGCATGCAAATATTCAGCACATTCAACAGCCGCATTACGACCTTCTGCAAAAGCCCATTCCACAACACCTTGCCCACGCCGAGCATCGCCTGCTGCAAATACACCGGCACGTGAAGTATCAAAATAGCCGCTTCCTTTAGCGATCGTGCCAACAGGAGTTTTATTAAAAGCAAAAGTACTGAACACAGCAGGCTCCGGTCCTGTAAAACCAGTAGCAAGCAGCAAAAGCTGCGCCGGGAGTTCTGACTCCGAGCCTTCGATCAACTGTGGTTTAGGCAAGCTGCCCGAAGCGGAGCTTATCCATTCTACCTTAGCGATGCGAACCCCTTTTACAAAGCCATTATCATCATATAAAACATCCTGAAGCATAGTGCCGTATGATAATGTAGGATCACTGCTGACCAACTCACAGAAACCGTCCTGCGTTTTTCCGGTCATCTCACATTCCCTCAGCTCCAGTTGAAGGATACTACGGGCCCCTTGGGCAAAAGCCACTGCAGCGCAGTCGATACCAGTATCTCCTCCACCTATAATCACTACATCCTTACCTGCCGTATCAGCGGGAACAGATGTGTTTTGCTCCAACATTTCCTTCGTTACATAAGTCAGAAAATCTTTAGCATAGTAAACACCTTTAGCATCATCGCGGATCATTTTCAAACGTCGCGGCGAAGTACTGCCAACACAAACAATAATCGCAGCAAATTCCTTTTGCAGATCGGCAAAAGTTACCTGCTTGCCTATTTCTGTCTGCAGACGAAATTCCACTCCTGCATCCTGCAGCGCTTCTATCTTCTGCATGACGATATTTTTAGGAAGCTTAATATTAGGTACGCCATACATCAGAAGCCCGCCCGGACGATCGTCACGCTCAAAAACCGTCACTTTAAAACCTAACCGAGTCAATTCGTCAGCACTGCCTAAACCAGCAGGACCTGAACCAACGACGGCAATTTTCACCTCGCCATCTGCACGCGCCACAGAACTGGGAATAGGATTAATCATAAACGCTTTCTTTACAAGAAAATCTTCAAGCTCTCTATCTTCACCCCATAGCTTTAAACGAGGCGGTAAATCTGGCAGTGTCAAAAAAGTCTCTCTGTCAAATACTGCTTGCTTCCTCAGCATCAGCTTCACCTTCTTTTACAACCGTCGCAGAAGTTTCAATAACATCAGCTTCACTATTCAGCAAACGCATAAACTCCTCGCCGGTAATCGTTTCACGTTCCAGCAGAAAGGCTGCCAGCTCGTGTAATTTTTCTTTATTTTCTTCCAGAATCTCACGCGCTTTCTGATGAGCTTCTTTGATAATTTCCAAAACTTTGGCATCAATTTTACTGGCTGTTTCGTCAGAACAGTTCAACGAAGGATCTCCGCCAAGATAAATATTAGTCATTGTTTCGGTAGCCATCATATCGAATTCTTCCGTCATACCCAGGCGGGTAACCATAGCACGCGCCAGCTTGGTAGCCTGCTCAATATCATTGGAAGCACCGGACGTAATAGAATTGAAAATAACTTCTTCTGCAGAACGTCCACCAGTAATAGTAACGATCTTATTGAAAAGTTCTTCTTTACTCATCAATACATTATCAGTTTCAGAAACCTGCATAGTATAACCCAGGGCTCCAGATGTACGAGGGATAATCGTAATTTTATGGACAGGAGCTGATTTTTTCTGCAAAGCAGCTACCAGTGCATGTCCAATTTCGTGATAAGCAACTATTTTCTTTTCTTCCGGCGGAATTACAGCGCCTTTACGCTGATAACCGGCAATAACTACTTCAACAGATTCCTCTAGATCGCTTTGGCTTACACAGGTACGGTTCATTTTGACAGCACGCAGGGCAGCCTCATTGACAATATTCGCTAATTCAGCACCAGAAGCACCCGCAGTAGCTCTTGCTACCGTCAAATAGTCAATATCATCGCAGGTTTTAATTGCCTTCGCATGCACTTTCAGAATTGCTTCACGTCCCTGTAAATCAGGCAGCTCAACAGGTATACGTCGGTCAAAACGACCTGGACGCAGAAGCGCTTTATCCAATGATTCCGGACGGTTAGTTGCAGCTAGGATCACAACACCTTTACTGCCATCAAAGCCATCCATCTCTGAAAGCAGCTGATTCAAAGTCTGCTCACGTTCATCATTGCCGCCAAATTGTCCGCTGTCACGACGCTTGCCAATAGCATCTATCTCATCAATAAATACGATACAAGGAGCTTTTTCCTGAGCCTGCTTGAACAGATCACGGACACGCGCCGCACCCATACCAACAAACATTTCAATAAATTCACTGCCGGAAATACTGAAAAACGGTACTTTCGCCTCACCTGCTACAGCTTTAGCCAGCAGAGTTTTACCTGTACCAGGAGGACCAACCAGCAAGGCACCTTTTGGCATATTAGCTCCGATAGCCTGATATTTCGCAGGATTATGTAAAAAATCCACTAATTCCATCAATGCTTCTTTAGCCTCATCCTGCCCGGCTACATCGGCAAAACTTTTACCAGTCTGTGCTTCTACATACACCTTGGCATTACTCTTGCCAAAACTCATGGCATTGCCACCACCCAGCTTGCTGCCCATATAACGCATAAAAAGCTGGCCCAATGCGAAGAATATCATGATCGGTAAGACCCAGTTCATAAAGAAATTAACAAGCGGTGAATTTTCCTTTGGAATAACCTGCGAAAATTCTACTTTGCTCTTCATTAAGCGGTTAACCAAATCAGGGTCTTCTACCCTGCCTGTTACATAAATTACTTTGTTATCACTGTCTTTCGCAAGAACAGCTATCTTATTATTAGTGATCTCTACTTTTGCAACCTTACCATCGTCTACCATCTGTAAAAAGTTACCATAGGAAATCTCTTTGACCTGCGGGCTGAAAAACGTTGGTACGATAACCGTATTGATCAGTAAAATTATTGCCAAAGCCAAAATATAATAGTAATAAAGCGGCTTTTTAGGGGGAGCTTTTTTCTCTGGCATATCCGAACCTCCAAATATGTACATATATTGTACTTACATTATTATTCTATATTAAATGATAACCGTTCTTCGATAATTAAACAAGCAAAAAATCTGTGAAAGTCGGCAATAATACTTTCTTTTTCATTAAATAAAGTATCGAAATAATTTCTAAAAATCCTAACCACTGTTCTGCCCTGATTTTCCTGTCAGGAAACAGTCCTGCAAATTTTATGCATATACCGAAAAATTTTACACTAAAAAGCCACAACTTAGCCGGTGTTTCAAAAAATGTATACAAAGTGCAGTGCAAGAATTATGTATACATGAACTTTTGATGTTGCCAGAAGTACTTTTTTCTTATACAATGGATACGGTCTCAACCAAAGGAGGGTTTACCATGAAAAAAATTAAAACAGTTCTAGTTGCTAACCGCGGCGAGATCGCGATCCGCGTTTTTCGTGCTTGTAATGAATTAGGCATCCGTACTGTAGCAATATACTCTAAGGAAGACACTTTATCTCTGCATCGTAACCGAGCCGATGAGGCTTATCTGGTCGGTGAAGGCAAAGGCCCCATAGACGCTTATCTTGATATTGAAGACATCATGCGTATTGCCCGAGAACACGATGTCGACGCCATTCATCCCGGCTATGGCTTTTTATCAGAAAACAGTCAACTGGCTAAACGCTGCGCTGAAGAAGGATTCATCTTTATCGGTCCGCGTCTTGAACACCTGATAATGTTCGGCGATAAGATCAATGCCCGCACGCAGGCTGAACTGGCTGGTATTCCAATGATTCCCGGTTCTACCGGCACAGTCAGCAGCGTAGAAGAAGTACGTGCTTTTGCGGGGAAACACGGTTTCCCGATCATTATCAAGGCTGTTAACGGCGGTGGCGGACGCGGCATGCGTATGGTAGCTTCCATGGACGAGCTGGATCAGGCTTACAGCCTTGCCAAATCAGAAGCACTCAAAGCCTTCGGCAGTGACGAGATCTACCTTGAAAAATATCTGCAAAACCCTAAACATATCGAAGTACAGATCATCGGCGATACCCACGGTAACATTGTACATCTGCACGAACGTGACTGTTCCGTACAGCGCCGGCATCAAAAACTGGTCGAAGTTGCTCCTGCTTTCTCTCTGCCTCAGCAGCTGCGCAGCCGTATTTGCGAAGCAGCCGTTAAATTGATGAAAAATGTTGATTATATCAGTGCTGGCACAGTTGAATTTTTAGCAACACCGGACAATAATTTCTACTTTATTGAAGTTAATCCAAGAATTCAGGTTGAACATACAGTTACCGAAGAAATCACCGGTATCGATATTGTACAAACACAAATTAAAATTGCTGAAGGCTATTCCATCCATGATCCTGAAATAGCGATCCCCGAACAAAAGGACATCATTACCCATGGCCATGCTATCCAATGCCGTATCACTACGGAGGATCCGGCCAACAATTTTATGCCAGATACCGGTAAACTGATCGCTTATCGCAGCGGCGGCGGCTTTGGCGTACGCCTGGACGGAGGTAATGCGTTTACTGGTTCCGTCATCACCCCGTACTACGATTCTCTGCTCGTTAAAGCAACCACCTGGGGACTGACACATCAAATAGCTATCAGTAAGATGCTGCGCTGTCTGAAGGAGTTCCGTATACGCGGCGTTAAAACCAATATTCTCTTTTTGGAAAATGTACTGCAGCATCCGCAATTCACTGACGGCAGCTACAGCACTAAATTTGTTGATGATAACACCGACTTGTTTATTTTCCCTAAAACACATGACCGCGGTACTAAACTGCTCAATTATATTGCCGATATCTCTATCAATGGCTATTCTAACGTAGGTGTACAGCCAAAACCGGAATTTGCCCCACTGAATATGCCCAAGCCCTTTATCGGTAAGATTCCTGATGGCAGCAAACAGGTTCTTGATGCCCATGGCCCTGCAGGATTGGCAAAATGGGTACAGGCCCAAAGTGAAGTACTAATCACTGATACCACTTTCCGCGACGCACATCAGTCATTGTTTGCGACTCGTCTGCGTACAAACGATATGATGAAAGTAGCAGCTGCTACAGCAGGAAAACTTCCAAACCTTTTCTCATTCGAATGCTGGGGTGGCGCTACCTTTGACGTTGCTTACCGTTTTCTCGACGAAAGTCCCTGGGATCGGCTGCAGCAATTCCGTATAAAAGCACCTAATATTTTACTGCAAATGCTGCTGCGCGGAGCCAATGCAGTTGGCTATACCAGCTATCCTGATAATGTCGTCAAGGAATTTATTCATCTGGCCGCCAAAAACGGTGTCGATGTTTTCCGCATCTTTGACAGCCTCAACGGACTTGATAATATGCGTCTTTCCATAGATACTGTGCGAGAATGCAATAAAGTTGCCGAAGCGGCACTGTGCTATACCGGCGATATTCTGGACCCCCGCCGGGATAAATATGATCTGAAATATTATGTGGATATGGCTAAAGAGCTGGCAGCCGCCGGTGCCAATATTATTGCAATCAAAGATATGGCTGGACTGTTAAAACCTGAGGCGTCTTACCGCCTTGTCAGTGCTCTCAAAGACGCTGTTGACCTGCCGATACATCTGCACACACATGAAGGCAGCGGCAATGCTATCTACACTTACGCCCGTGCCGTCGATGCCGGTGTTGATATTGTTGATACAGCGATGTCCGCTATGAGTTGCGGCACTTCTCAGCCCAGCGGCAGCAGCCTCTATTATGCGCTCAGCGGTCATCCGCGCCAGCCGCGTGTAGACGTCGATGCTATGAACGAACTATCCCGTTATTGGGAAACCGTACGTCCATATTATAAAGCCGCTGACCAGACCGAACTGTTTCCAAACCCGGAAGTATATGTACACGAGATGCCGGGCGGCCAATACACCAACCTTAAACAGCAGGCAACCGCTCTCGGTCTTATCGAACGTTGGGAAGAAGTCAAAGATATGTATCACCGCGTCTCAATGATGTTCGGTGATTTAATCAAGGTAACTCCTTCTTCTAAAATAGTCGGTGATATGGCTCTCTTCATGGTACAAAACGATCTCAGCGAAGAAGATATCTATGCTAAAGGTGACGTACTCGATTTCCCTGCTTCTGTAGTGGAATTTTTTGAAGGCCGTATCGGCGTTCCTTATCAAGGCTTCCCTCAAAAACTGCAGCAAATAGTTCTCAAAGGACGTAAACCTTTAGAAGGCCGTCCCGGCGATACTTTGCCGCCTGTTAATTTTGAGGAAATAAAAGCTAAACTTGCAGAACTGGAAGCACCTATTACAGAAGAAGCCGTCAGCTCTTACTGTCTCTATCCAAAAGTCTTTACTGACTGGGTCAAACGCGTACATGATTTCGGAGATGTTTCTGTACTTGATACACCAACCTTCTTCTTCGGCATGAAAATAGGCGAAGAAATCAAAGTAGAAATCGAACAAGGCAAGATGCTGGTCATTAAGCTTGTACATATCGGCGAAGCCAATGCCGATGGTATTCGTACAGTATCCTTCGAATTCAACGGTCTGCCCAGGGAAATCGATATCAAAGACAGAAATGTCAAAGCTACCAATATCAGCCGCAAAAAAGCTGATAAAGCCAATCAGGGTGAGATCGGCGCTACTTTATCAGGTTCCGTTGTTAAAGTACTGGTGGAAAAAGGACAAGCAGTAACTAAAGGCACCCCGCTTGTAGTTACCGAAGCTATGAAAATGGAAACAACTATCGCCGCCCCAATCAGCGGTATCGTAGCCCAGATCCACGTAACAGCAGGTAACCGTATCGAAAGCGGCGACTGCCTGCTGGAAATCGAATTAAAAGCTTAAATAATAACCGATTAAAGCCCCTGTTCTTATTGAACAGGGGCTTTAATCATATAACTTTTAAGTACGATTTTCCATTGCACTCATCATTGTCAAAGCTGACTTTCTTCCCGCAACACGCGGCCCGTATACTAAATACTGCACAGCTATCATCACTGCACGATTCAATTGATTCTGCCAGAACAAACCCATTGGCGTCAGCTTATAAACACCATCAGCAGCTTCCATTAAACCGTTGTTACGCCAACGTTCCAATAAAGGAAACAACAATTCAGAAAAAGGTATTTCTGATAAGCTTCTCAATTTTTGAGGTTCAAAGACGCCACTGTCAAACTGACCTTTGATCGCGGCAAAAACAGGCGCAAACTCATCTCTTTCAAATAACATAACAAAAGGCTTTACACCCTTATCAACCAGGCTTACATATTTTTCCAGATCAAACGGCTGCATATAAGCATAATTGCCTAATGATCCGCCGCAGCCGGCTCCGAAAGCCAGAACCTGAGCGCCTTCTTTCACCATAGTATTATAACGGCTTATTTCCCTGTCATCAGTTGCCCAATGGCAACAGCTCAGCTGACGGCAGCCATTCCTGCTTAAAAATTCTGCGCCGCTGACAAAGAGCTCTGCCAACTCCCACCCAGTAGGGAAATCACTCCGATCAGCTTTAAATTGATTGCCCAGCGGCGTCCCAGGAAAAATCTGCAGTTTATACAAATCGACACCACTAAGACCGCAATCCAGATAAAACTGTAAATCTCGCTGCAGCAATTCTTTTGTCTGCCCCGGTAAACCATAAATCAGGTCAATGATAACCTTTGTACCCGTCGCAGCAAAAAGCTTCAATTTACGCACAACTTCTTCGCAGGTATCAGGACGCCCCAGTTGTCGGCGCAGATCCGTAGCAAAAGTTTGCACCCCAAAGCTAAATCTGTTTGCACCATTTTCGATGCAAGCAGCAAGTTTCTCTTCGTCCATATCATAAATACTGCTCTCAACCGTAATTTCACAATCAGAACTTAAAGGAAGCACTTGGCGTACCTTCTGCAAAATACTGCTGAGCTGTTCTTTCGTCAAGGTTCCAGGAGTCCCGCCGCCAAGAAAGACCGCTTGGATTTCCGCAGTTTTCAAATAATGCATATTACGCATCTGTTCCAGCTCTGTCAAAAGCTTGGTTACATATTCTGCTTCTGCTTTTATTGAAGAACCCTGTTTAAAAAAGCTACAATAAGTGCATCTGATCTTGCAAAAAGGAATATGGATATAAGCTGCTATAGGCCTGCTGCTGGAAGCTTCACGCAAAAGCTTCTTGAAAGCATTCTGTCCCAGAGGCGGCGGCAGCGGTTTGATGCCTTTATCTTCAAATAAAACATCAACTTCTTCCATTGCCGCATATGCGCTTGCAGCCTTCTCTTTGCCGATAATTTTTTCTAAATCCGGCAGACGCCAAAAGTGCTCCAGCCTCTTTTTATAAAAAACCATTAAGTCACCTTGCGGTTTCTCTGTCAGTAATTTATCCCAGAAACTAGTTATTTTGTCTTTAAGCATCATTTTGCCCAGCGTGGTGATTTTGTCTATTTTTTTCATTTTTAAAATTACCCAGTATTTTCTAAAAATCCATACAAATTTTATTTATAAAACCTGTCATAAAAAGTGATAAATTTTTGTATATACTCTCCTGCAGCTTGCAAATCTGCTTCATCAGGATGAGTACTTGCGTCCTTCCACCGTTTTTTACTTTCTTCCGTAGGTGCATGCGGATGTCCTTCAGGCATCTTCATCATTGTTTCGATCAGCTTCGGATCAATCGCACCGCGAATAGATAAAGTGCCTACTACTTTACAGCCGGTGCTTAAATATCTGCCGGCATTGGCTAATGAACTGATCCCGTGCTCAGAGTAAGCTTCTGCTCCCAACGTTTGAAAAAGTACGACTTTTTTATTATCCAAAGTCTGCAAAAACTCCTGCATATCCTTATCGGGTTCACCTTTATCGACCCAATAACCAGCAAAAATAACCTTATAATCATCTACTGCCGGCACCTGCTTCACATCAGCAAGGTCACAGCGTTCTCCTGCCACTTCATAAAATTTCTTTGCAACTTTCTCTGTATTGCCGGTTTTACTGGAATAAATAATCAAAAAATCTTTCATAAATTTTCATTCCTTTCATATTACGTTTGCTGAAATAACACTGTTCCATAAAGTTAGCCTTTGCTTACTTATGTTATCATTATAAACCATAATTCAAAATCTTGCCAAAATAATTTTTTAGCCTTATTCCTGCAGCTTCGATGCCATATATTCTACAGCCTGAGAGTATCTAAGTCCTGGATTCAAAAGAAATAATTCATCCGGCAAATAATATACTGCATTATTTTTTACTGCCGTTATTGATTCCCAGGCAGGACTGCTCATAACGTCATTTTGCAAACGCACTTCAATATCGTTTTTATCTCCCATTGAGGTAATGAAAATTATTTCCGGGTCTTTTTCTATTAAGAATTCCAGATTATAAGGAGCTTTATCAGACATCTGTTCACCAGTTGGAGCAGTTACACTCTGAATGTCTTGAACAATATTATGTAGTTGCAATAACTTGGCAACACAGCCAGCAATACTATTTTCCTTCTCTAATGTCACATTTTGTGCGCTGCTGTGTAAAATAGCAACCCTTTTAGTATTTTTAGGAAGCTGCTTAACTGTATTCTGTACTTTTTTGTCAAGCTCTGATGCAATTTTTAGCCCTTTCTCTTTCTGACCAGTCAGTTCACCTAAAATTTTTATACTATGTTTGACATCTTCATAAGTTTTTAAATTTAAAACTACTACAGGAATACCATTTGCTTCAAAAAGTTGGATGTATTTTTCATGCATCCCCTTATAAGCGACAATCAAATCAGGCTTCAATTCTACTACTTTTTCAGTATTGATATTAAAAATAAAGCCAACAACAGCAGCATTTTTAGCAAAATCAGGAGTCCTGACAATTGTGGATTCCGCCCGTCCTACAACATTTCCATCTAAAACTTCCAAAAGTTCTAAAAAAGAAGGTGACAGAACTACGATCCTTTCAGGCTTTTTGGAAAAAGCAACCTGCCTGCCATTATCGTCCGTTATTTTCATCAACCCGCTATCTTTATGAATTTCTTTTGAAGTGCAGCCATACATAGTTACTGAAACTGCCAACAAGCACAGCATTAAAATTATTTTTTTCATATCATAACTCCATTTAAAATATCTAGCAGGCATTAAGCCCGCTAGATATTTCTACTATGTATTAAAATTTATATTCCATACCAACTCTATACAAACGTCCTAAATTTCCATCAGCATAAGCGCCAAAATTCCTATGATTACTTATGTTATCGATCCCCAAATAAATCTTGGCATCTTTAGTAAGGTGCTTTGATGCCATAATATTAGCAATAGTAAAATTCTTAGTAGAATATACAGAATTCCCCATTGTACTCTTATCTGCGTTGTGATAATAATAATTTAGATTAGAAACAATATCAAAACTGCAATCCCAGGCATAAATATTTTGCGGTTGATAAGATACCCCAAAAGTTAACTGATGCTTAGCACGATCAGTTAAACGCGTTCCGCCTGTCTTATCTTTAGCATCTAAATAAGTATAACCAAAATTCATAAAAATATTTTTCCCTAATTCATGCGAACCATAAAATTCTACACCCTGTAATGTTGCCTTTGGTACATTCCGATAAGTCATAACCTGATCTCTACCAAGTCCCGGATAGCTATTGGGATCATCATCAGTAAATCTGCCTGTCCAGTATGAACTTATCAAATCCTTAACGTCATTGCGGAAAATTCCTAAATGAGCTGTAGTTTTATCTCCCCAGTCCTTCTCCACAGCTAATTCATAACTTAAAGATTTTTCTGGCTGCAAATCCGGATTCCCCTCAAAAAACTGGCCTGAACCACCCGGATTAGCAGCATACATCTCCCAAAAATGATACAACTCATTAACTGTAGGAGTTTTATACCCTTGACCTATGACAGCCTTCACACGTACGTCTTTAGAAGCATTATAAGTAGTCGCCAAGCGGCTTGTTATTTCACTGCCAAATTTATCACTGTAATCATAACGTACAGAAGGAATAATCAGCCATTTTGCATCAGGTTTGAATTCATCCTGAACATATACGGCCGTGTAATTAATAGCTGCTTCATCGTAGGCATTATAAACACTGCCACCAGCTACAGGAGTACCTTTCTTCTTTAATCTGGTTCCTTCACTGTTATCGCTGCGATATTCCAGTCCAGCCGTCAAATAATGTTTATCGCCCATATGCCAGGAATCGTGACCTTCAATAACACTCAAGGTCCTTTTTATAGTATCAATTTTAGGATCTTTAACAGTTATCGTTCCATGTTTACCGCCCATGAACCTTTGCGTAACTTCCTGACTTGTATAACGCTTATCATAAACAGACTGATACGCTCTGATAATCCAGCTTTGCTTTTCATCATCGCCTTTATAAGTCAATGAATAATCTGTACGTTTATTATCATTATAAATAGTAGATTTTTTATTTTGCCAGACTTCACCCGGCCTCATAACTGTTACAGATGAACTACCCTTCTGATTATCCTCTTTAATCCTGCTGAAATCGGCAGATAATTGATTTCCATTATCAAACTTATAACCTACACTTAAAGATATCGGTTGTTCCTTTCCATAAAAATTCATTTCATCTCCGCTGCCTGCTGGATCCATATAAGGCCTATTATTATTCAAGCCAGCATTTAACTTATAGGATACATTTTTTTCAACCCCCTGCAGATAAACATTAGACTTGTAGCCAGCACCTTTACCATTTTCATACCAGCCATATTCATAATTGATACTACCGGCATTTTTTTCCGGAGTTTTTGTAATTACATTGATAACCCCCGCCATAGCATCACTGCCATACAAAGCTCCGGCTGGACCTCTGATAATTTCTACACGTTCCACATCCTCCATGCGAATACGATCAACGTCCCAGGCATTAGCGGAATTATAGGAAAGTTCCCCACCCAAACGCTTACCGTCTACCATAATTAAAACATGCCTTGACTCACTGCCGCGAATACTAACATTACTGCGTCCCTGAAAATCATTAAAGACGTTTACTCCCAACGCAGATTTTAAAGCGTCACGCAACGTTTTCGCCTGTGTTTCTTCCAATTTTTTGCTGCTGACAATTTCTACAGCCGAAGGGCTTTCCTTCACGCTCATCTCCGTCCTTGTAGCAGTAATGACCATAGGGTCAAGTGTAAAACTTTCTGTAACTTCTTCAGCATGAGCAGTAACACCACTAAACAAAAAACTGGAACCAATCAGTGTAAATATCAATGACCTTTTCTTTACAAATCTTCTCACCTTTTACACATCCATTTCCCATGTTATTTTTTGTATTTATTCAAAAGCTTTTACCATTGAAACAAAAACAAAACGCTCTTCTGCACAAAAATACAGAAAAGCGTCAAATAAATTGCGCAATCCCGTCCATCGCAGGAATTTTACAGCGTCAAAATCGGGCAGTTCTTCTGGCTCTGCTTCATCGCTCGTCTTACCTTCCCAGTTTCCCAGTGGCCTTTTAAGATTCGCTCTGCATTACAGCTGCGGGACAGCACAGGATTTACACCTGTTTCTCTATTAAGCATTACTGCACCCGATTATATTTTTATCATTTTATATTTATTCGAAATTGTACTTATTTATATATTTACTTTATCTGATAAATATTACTGATTACTATTTTATTATACTGCAAAGTCCTCCACTAAGTCAAGCACTCGTCCGTATTAAGCGATGTCGCCCGCCATTACGCACATTCAAAATATTTATTATTTTCGTCTAATTTTATATACTTCTTTTGCAACGACTATTGTTCTTTAAATCCAGCTCTGCTTATTCGACCTCTCTAATGTTTCCTTAAATTTACAATTATTTAACTTTTTATATTCCTACTATCCTTGTAGAATTTAGTTAAAATGTTATAATGAAAGTATCAAGGCAAATTATTTTAGGAGGTGTCAAGCTATGGCACGATTTACTTTACCACGTGACATTTATTATGGCTCGGGTGCAATCGACGAATTAAAAAATCTGAAAGGCTACAAAAAGGCAATGATCCTCACCGGTGGCAGTTCTATGAAACGGGGCGGTTTTTTGCAGAAGGTCGAAGATATCCTGCATGAAATCGGTGTGGAAACCCAGCTTTTCGAAGGCATCGAACCAGATCCGTCTATCGAGACCGTCTTTAAAGGTGCCGCAGCCATGCGCAAATTCCTTCCTGACGTTATCGTCGCTATCGGCGGCGGTTCACCTATAGATGCGGCGAAAGCCATGTGGGTCTTTTACGAGCACCCCGAAGCAACCTTTGAAGAAATCAAGAAACCTTTCAATATACCCAAACTCAGGAATAAGGCTATTTTCGTAGCAATTCCTTCTACAAGCGGTACGGCAACAGAAGTAACTGCGTTCTCGGTCATTACTGATTACTCTACTAATATAAAATATCCGCTGGCAGATTTTGAAATCACGCCGGACATTGCTATTTTGGATACCGATATCCCTCTGAGCATGCCGAAAACTTTGACTGCTCATACAGGTATGGATGCTTTGACCCATGCAATCGAAGCTTATGTCGCGTCTGCACGCAGCGATTTCTCTGACCCGCTGGCACTTAAAGCTATTAGTGATATTTATGACAGTTTGATTGACAGCTATTATGGTGATAAAGATGCACGAGGCAAAATGCATATTGCTCAATGCCTGGCTGGGATGGCTTTCTCGAATGCACTTTTAGGTATAGCCCACAGCCTGGCCCATAAAACCGGTGCGATGTTCGATATCCCGCACGGCTGCTGTAATGCGATCCTGCTACCGTCTGTTATCCAATATAATGCCAAAGTTTGTGCTGACAGATATGCAACTATAGCGCGTATGCTGGGACTTACCGGTAATACAGATAAACAGCTGACTGATGCACTTATCGATTCAATCAAAGAATTGAACAAAAAACTTGGTATCGCCCAAACCTATAAAGAAAACGGCGTCAGCGAAGAATTATTCAAACAACATATAGATGAAATCGCCGCCAATGCAGTATTGGATCCCTGCACTGGTTCTAATCCGAGAAAAATTGATGCTGAAGGTATGAAGAAGGTTCTGACCTGTGCTTATTACGGTGAACCCGTAACATTCTAAAATAAACAGCAAAATACCCTGCTAAGGCAGGGTATTTTTTTCTGTCAAGAATAGCCTTATATGGTATAATAGGCATAATTTTAAAATTAAGGGATGAACTTTATGGATAAAAATGAACACAGTATTTTTGCTTATGTAATGGATCAGCTAGATGAAAATGGCATCTATCAAGGAGGTGCCTTGATAGATGATCCGACTCCGTCATTACCACGGCCATTAGGAAGCGATGATGCCTATATATATACTGCCGAAATGCCGCCTGACTTGCCAGGTGCTGAAGCCGTCTGCAGTATGCTGCTGGCTTATGCTGATGAACCTTCTGCTACTGCAAAAGCGGTTCTTGAAGAAGCGTTGATAAAAATTTTATGTGTCAGTGTTTGTGATCCGCTTGTAGAACTGCTGTCGGAAGACGAAGTTCCCGAACCACTGCTTGCTTTAGCCGAAGACTGGCTGTATACAGCGCATAAACGTGAGCTTGTTAAATATGCAATCGTCATCTTAGCAGTATTTGGACTGGAGAAGCTGCGCAAAGAACATTCCGAAAACCTTTGGGATGATTTAGTCGATCTTTGCCGCTGTGAAGAATTCACTTTTTTCCTTACCTTTGCCTACCGTATCAATAATATTGCACCACAGGACGAGCTATGGGAACTTGTTCGCTCTACCAGAGGCTGGGGACGTATATTCACCCTCTATGATCTTGAATGCACCACAGAAGAAGAAGAAATTTGGCTGCTTCGGCACGGTTGTGAAATCGAAATCGATTATGCTCCGATTTGTCTGGTAGTAATGCGTAAGGGACAGTTATTACACCATTTGCATAAAGAGCAGCTAGACTATAAAACTTACCGTGGCTGTCTTTTGATCATTAATAATTTTATTATGATGCTTGACCGTTACTATATTGGAAACAGTGATCCAACTTATATTGATATCAGCGGTATCGATTCTAAGACTCTGATCAGCGAGCTTCTGCGCCATGCTGAACGATATGATAAAACTCCTGCTGACCTGATCGGAATAATAAACATTTCCATTGGACTGCAAAAGCTTATCACCGACAGCAACTGGGCAGCATTACCTTCTAACGCCAGCCACGAACTGGTAAGCCGCTGTGAAAAACTGATTTACAGCCGCGACTGGTATGAGGAAGTGCAAGCACAATTATTCAAAGAAGATGGCAGCGTAAATTACACTACTGCTGAATTTGCCTTTGAACTGGATATTGATATATGGGAACATCTTTTCGATTATCTTAAGCAGCACCCTCTGGAAAGTGCTTTGTTTCCTTATCTTCTAGGCTTTGAAAACGATGAACGTCCCCAGAAAGTATTGACTTTTATCGAAAAAAACATCAATACCTATACACAATCAGAAACAGCGCTTTTGATCCCGCTGAAATACCTGGAAACGCACCCTGGTACCGGAGTTCCTATAGTCACAGCCGCTTTGACCTCTATTTACGATTGGCCGCGCGGCGCTGCTTCTATCATTCTTGAAGAATGGGGACACGAACAGCTTACACCAGCATTGCGGGCGGCACTTATCACAGCGCGCAGACTTAGCCAGCATCCGTTGATTACTATGCGCATAGATGCCTTACTGGAAAATAAACCGTTCAGCGTTGCTACCATGCTGGAGCAGCTGGGCAATAAAAACTGACAGATTAACAATTAAAACGGTTCAGCTAAGCTGAACCGTTTTAATTCATACCGCATCATTATTTTATTGCAAACTAACATATAAAAGATACAAATTGAGTGCTGTAACAATAAATCCTACCGCATAAAGCAGACCTTTAGTAAAAGGCTTATTAGCATAAGTCCCCATTACTTTTGGTGAAGAAGTGAGCCAAATCTGCATAAATACAGTCAACGGAAGCTGCACACTAAGCAGCATCTGGCTGACGATCAATCCCCAGAAGGGATCATTGATGAAATATAAAACGATAACAGCAGGAACAAAGGTCAGCAGCAAACCAACACGTGAATGGATATCCTTCATATCGTAAGATTCACCGAACATACCTGAAAAAATAGTAACACCTGCCATACCCGCCGTTGTTGTAGAAGCAATCCCTGCAAAAAGCAGTGCTATTGCAAAAATATGTGCTGCATTCTCACCTAAAAGCGGCACCAGCAGCTCCTGAGCCTGCTGTAATTCACTGACACTAACTCCATGAACAAAAAATGTTGCAGCGGCCAGCAAAATCATGGCACTGTTGATCGCCCAGCCGATACTCATAGAAAATAAAGTATCGACAAATTCAAAACGCAGCTGTTTTTCCATCAATGCCTTATCTTCCAGGTTCCAATGCCTGCTTTGAATAATTTCAGAATGCAAAAATAAATTATGCGGCATAATTACAGCACCTAAAATACTCATTACCACCAGCATCGAGCCTGCTGGAATATTAGGCACAGTCCAGCTGACAACGGCCTGCGGCCAATCAACATGTACCATTGAAATTTCAAATAAATAAGACATAGCAATAACAGAAACAAAACCCGCTATCCATGTTTCCAAACGACTGTAGGAATTTGTCCACAACATCAGCGTGCAAACGACAGCGGTAATCACAGCACCAGCCATAATTGGAATGCCAAACAACATATTAAGTGCAATCGCCGCACCCAAAATTTCAGCTAAAGCAGTTGCCTGCGCCGCCATAATAGCAGTAACCAGAATTGGACGTGAAATACGCTTAGGTAAAAATCTTGTTGCTGCTTCCGATAAACATTCACCTGTGACGATGCCCAGATGAGCTACATTATGCTGCAGCAAAATCAACATCAGAGTTGATAACGTTACGACCCACAGCAAAGCATACCCGTAATCGGCGCCGGCCGCCAAATTAGCAGCCCAGTTTCCTGGATCGATAAATCCCACCGTTACCAAAATACCAGGTCCGATAAAACGCAAAAGTTCTTTCGCTTCTTTACTTTGCTTGTGAATCTGTGAAAATTTATTTTTAAACACATTTAACATGCACTTCACTCCACATAAAAACCAAAATTATTATCTATTGATAATATTATAAAGCTATTTAATTGAAGAGACAAGCTACGCAAATTATATATTTTAATTATTTAGTTACGATATCATACAAAAAACCCCTCCCATATTATTATATGTGGAAGGGGTTTCAATTTTAATAAGCTTCTGACCATAAAACCAGTTCATCACCATACAGCGATTTTTTTAAATCAATAACGCGCTGGTTAGAACTGCCTCGAAAACGCAGATTGGGATTTTTTAAATCGAGCTTAAATTCGCCGTCTACTAAAACGTCTATATAAGAAAGCATCTCCTCAGTAACCGGCCAATCACATAAACGACCCGTAAGAAGATCCTGTTCAAAATCATACCCGGTATAACACCAAATCGTTTTTTCAGGATAAGCCTTACGTACCTTACGCAGCAACGGCAAAAGTGCCTGTTGATTAGACGGCTCAAAAGGCTCGCCGCCCAAAAGCGAAAGCCCGCGGATAAACCAGGGCTCCAATCCTCTGACGATTGTATCTTCCTCTGTTTCTGTAAAAGGAGCACCATAATTAAAGTCCCATGCTTCCGGGTTAAAACACCCTTTGCACTGGTGAGTGCAGCCGCTGACGAACAGCGACACACGCACTCCCGGCCCATTGGCGGTATCATGGGTCTTTATCGTAGCGTAATTCATTTATAACGCCTCCCGCTTACAGATGCAGGACGCGGGATTTGATTTCTTTAGTCTTACCCACGTTCCAGAAATTTTCACCTAAATAGCCACAAGTACGGCGAGTAACATTCATTAAAGTCTGATTTTTATTACCGCAGTTAGGGCACTCCCATTCCAAATCATCGTTGATGATAATCTCACCATCAAATCCGCACACATGGCAGTAATCTGATTTAGTATTAAATTCAGCATATTGAATATTGTCATAAATAAAGCGAACAACATCTTCCATTGCTTCCAGGTTATGGCGCATATTAGGAATTTCGACATAGGAAATAGCGCCGCCCGAAGAAATACGCTGGAACTGGCTTTCAAAATTGAATTTACTAAAGGCGTCGATATCCTCACGAACATCTACGTGGTAAGAATTAGTATAATAGCCTTTATCCGTTACATCGGCAATAGTACCAAACCGTTCTTTGTCAATACGGGCAAAACGATAGCACAATGATTCAGCAGGCGTACCATATAAGGCAAAACCTAACCCTGTTTCTTTTTTCCATTTATCACAGGCAGCACGCAGATATTTCATCACGCGCAAAGCAAATTCTTCCCCTTCAGGTGTTGTGTGGCTGACATCTTTCATTAACTTAGTCATTTCGTACAAACCAATATAACCGAGTGAAATAGTAGAATAGCCTTTTTCCAGATATTTATCAATAACTTCGCCTTTTTCCAAGCGTGCAATCGCTCCATACTGCCAATGTACAGGGCTGACGTCACTGCGAATACCCTTTAATGAGTTATGACGGCACATCAAAGCTTCATAACAAAGCTGTAAGCGTTCATCCAGCAATGGCCAGAATTTTTCTTCGTCGCCATGTGCCAAAATAGCCACCTGAGGCAAATTCAAAGATACGACGCCCTGATTGAAACGGCCTTCGAATTTGTAATTACCTTCGTCATCCTTCCATGCAGCCAAAAAACTACGGCAGCCCATCGGTGCGAAAACATTTCCTTCATAATTCTCACGCATTTTTTTAGCAGAGATATAGTCAGGATATAAACGTTTAGCGCTGCATTTTACAGCCAGCTTAGTAATATAATCATACTTACCGCCCTTCAGGCAGTTATGTTCATCAAGCACATAAACCAGCTTCGGGAAAGCAGGCGTTACAAAAACGCCTTTATCATTTTTAATGCCTTCCAACCGTTGCCGCAGAATCTCTTCTACTATCATTGCATTTTCTTCCAGATATTCATCGTCCGCCTGCAGATTAAGGAAGATAGTGACAAACGGAGATTGTCCGTTTGTTGTCATCAAAGTATTAATCTGGTATTGAATTGTCTGCACACCGCTGCGCAGCTCATCCTGCAAACGTCTTTTTGTAAGGCGCTCTACAACTTCATCAGCAACACTGTCACCGACCTCAGCTTTGATCGTCAGTTTGAATTTTTCATAGCTGCGGCGCAGATATTTGCCTAAATGACGAATATCGACAGACTGCCCACCATACTGGCTGCTGGCTACTGAAGCGATGATCTGAGTCATTACTGTACAAGCCACCTGAAAACTTTTCGGGCTTTCGATCAGTTTACCGTTCATTACAGTGCCGTTATCCAGCATATCTCCAACATTGATCAGGCAACAGTTGAAAATAGGCTGTACGAAGTAATCAGCATCATGAAAATGGATAGCGCCCTCATCATGGGCTTTAGAAATCTTTTCCGGCAGGATCAGACGGCGGGTCAGATCCTTGGAAACCTCGCCGGCAATCAGATCGCGCTGAGTAGAAGCCATAACAGCATTTTTATTAGAGTTTTCCTCCATAACATCTTTATTACTGTTACGGATCAGAGATAAAATGGATTCATCAGTCGTGTTAGCCTTACGCACCAAAGCGCGAGTATAGCGGTAAATAATATAAGACTTGGCCAGGTTGAATTTCCCCTCGTCCATAAGCTGATGCTCTACCATATCCTGTATATCTTCAACCAAAAGACGCATGCGGTTTTTACTTTCCACATAATGAGCGATAGCTTCGATACGTTCCTGATCGATACGGTCTTCCGGTTCGACTACCTGATTGGCTTTCTGGATAGCAACTATAATCTTGCTGCTGTCAAAATCGGCAGTACTGCCATCACGTTTGATTACTTTCATAACTGACGCCTTCTTTCATAATTTCTTATCGTTAACGCCAAACAAAAATTATTATTTATGCGTAAAATTTACATTATCATCATAGCACAGCGCATTGTTAATGTAAAGCCAAAAATTACTAGATGTTGTGTTTTATTTTGCACATGCAACCATATTTGGTAGAAAACTTTCTTTTGCAATATTTAAACAAGGTCTCAAAAATACTACTTTCGGTATCGAAATAAACACAAAAAAGACGGCTTAAGCCGCCTTTTTTAGAAAATCACAGCAAACTGTACACTCTTACAAAATTGCCTTCTGCTAATGCCCAAACAGCAATATTTAACTGCAACGACACAACAGCCGAATAATACTCCCTGCTCTTATTACCATTTTTCAGGAATCCCAGCGAATGTATCCACTACAATCATCGCCGCTGTAGCCTTAGCCACCAGGGTATCATTGTCCAGATCGCGCACTTCGATATTGATGGTTACCAATCTGTCGTCAGCGTGTGTTATCCGTGAAGTAGCGCTGATCGTCGTACCCACCGGTGCGCCTTTGATAAAATCTGTAGCAATAGTTGATGTCACTACCCTTTTACCTATCGTTGCACCTGCAATGCCTGTAGCATTATCAGCCAGCGTTGCAACCAGTCCTCCATGCGCCATACCATTAAGATTAGCATGCCGCTCAGGATCTACTTTTACTGCAACTGTAGCGCTGCCGCAAGACATATCTACGATGTAAATGCCGCACTCCTGCATAAAATTATTATGCGAATAAATTTCGCTGACCTTTGCTTTGATCTTTTCCGCTTCAACCACAGGGAGTTCCTCCTTAACGCCGTCTTATGCCAGACATTCAGCCAGGTCTGCTGCAAAATCTGCGCTTGCTTCCAGATTATCGATAAGCCCGCACAGCTTGGCTGTTTTTTCTTCGCCGTAAACAGGAGCAGCCAAAGACATAAATTTTGCAACACTTTCATCCCAGCTCATCGGATTAGGCGGATCTCCTTTCGGAAAATCTACCTGTAACTCCAATACTCGCCCATCTTTACAGCGAACGATAAGCTTTGATGCCAGTTTTGCAGCATCAGCAGCATGTACCGCCTCGATCGCAGCATCACGCATGACCTTGGTCTTCGCCATCAAGCTACGGACTTCAGCATCACCAATAACTTCCGTCAGGAAGCGATCAACACCCATATCGCCGTATTTTAGCATCCCGGCAACACAATATTGGATACTGAACTTGCAGCCATACGGATTTTCAGGCTGAGGATTATTGATCAGAAAATCAGTGATCTCATTGACTAAAATCTCTATCGCTTCAACATCATCAGGCTTCAATCCATGCTCAGTACGCAGCACCTGCATCGCATACAGCGCGGCATGAGAATGTTTACAGCAGGCATAAGGTTTGAACGAATTATTATCAATCTTATATATACCATCATTCAGCCCATCCGTCAATTTTTCCAAATGCGGCTCTGTGACCATAGCCCGGCAAAAGCCTTTTTCTCCTTCCAATATCTTTGTCGCACCAGTAAAACCAGCACGGGCCAGATATGCTGAAAGTACGCCGGCATATGAACTTTTACCGGCATGCAGAGTTTTGCTCATTGCGCCCTCTTTCAAAAATTCCCACAACCCTGCCGCCTGTGTACCAGCACTGCCAAGACATTGCAGCGTCGCAGCCGCATCAAGACCTAAAACCTTCGCTGCCGAAGCGGCAGCGCCTAAGGTACCTGCTGTACCGGTAGTATGCCAGAAGAAATAGGACTCAGGGATAACGGATTCGCCCACGCGGCCGCCAACCTCATATCCTGCTACTACAGCTGCCAACATATCTTTACCGCTTTTATGCTCCGCCTCAGCAATGGCAAATACCGGCGGTACAACTACTGTAGCCAGATGTATAATAGATGGATTATGAAGGTCATCAAAATCAAGGGAATGGGAAGCGCTTCCATTACAAAATGCAGCATTTAAAGCAGTAGTTTGTTCCGTCTGTCCAGCCAAAACTGTAGACTGTGCCTTACCACCGCCATCCAGCAGCAACTTACGAATGATTTGGATAGGTTTTTCCTGCGAACCGCGAATACAGACTCCCAGCCAATCTAAAATACACTGCTTTGTAATCCGAACCGTTTCCGGACTCAATTTATCATATTGTACGCTTGCCACAAAATCAGCCAATACTTTCGTTGTCATAACAATCAACTCCGTTCTTCCACTCACAACCTGTCAGTCAGATCAGAACATGGAACCGTCCTGTCTATATTCTCCGAATATTTCTTTCATCACGCCGCATATTTCTCCCAAAGTGGCATAAGTTTTAACAGCTTCAATCAGATAAGGCATCAAATTTTCTTCGCCGGCGCAAGCTTGCTTCAGCGCCGTTAAAGCAGCATCGACGGCTTTCTGATCACGTCCGCCTTTCATCTTTTCGACTTTGGCAATCTGGCGTTCAGCAACACTAAGGTCAGCAGTCAGAACATCCTGTTCCGCCAGTTGTTTATTATCAACAAACTTATTAACACCGACAACTATAGACCGTTTAGTTTCGATATCGCGTTGATCTTCATAAGCATGAGCCGACATTTCCCCCTGCATATAGCCTTGCTCGATAGCAGCTACAGCACCGCCCATAGCATCAATTTTCTTGATATATTCATAAGCTTCTGCTTCCATCCTATCCGTCAGGGCTTCTACATAATAGGAACCTGCCAGCGGATCAATAGTATCGGTAATACCACTTTCATAAGCCAGCATCTGTTGAGTACGCAATGCCAGAGTAGCCGACTCTTCAGTTGGTAAAGCAATCGCTTCATCATAAGCACAGCAGGCCATAGACTGAATACCGCCTAAAACGGCGGACAACGCCTGCCAGGTAATACGGGCTACGTTATTAAGCGGCTGCTGAGCAGTCAGAACACTGCCGGCAGTATGCACATGCACACGCAGCATCTGTGCTTTCGGTACTGTAGCACCATAACGTTCTTTCATAATGCGCGCCCACAAACGGCGTGCCGCACGGAATTTAGCAACTTCCTCAAACATATTAAGTCCGGCAGTAAAGATCCAGGAAATACCAGGAGCAAAATCATCTACTTTCTGTCCAGCCTTGATTGCCGCATCAATATAAGCCATCGCATTAGCAAATGCAAAAGCGATTTCCTGTACACAGGAAGCACCGGCTTCACGAATATGGTAAGCACCTACGCTGATCGTATTCCATTTTGGAATACTCTTGGAGCAATATTCAAAAGTATCGGTAATCAGCCGCATCGAAGGCCGTGGTGGGAAAATATATGTGCCACGGGCAATATATTCTTTTAAAATATCATTTTGAATGGTGCCTTTTAATTGTTCCGGCTTAACACCCTGCTGTTCGGCAACAGCAACGTACATCGCCAAAAGCACTGCAGCCGGGCCGTTAATAGTCATAGAAGTACTGACTTTATCCAAAGGAATACCTTCAAAAAGCTTTTCCATATCAGCCAGCGAATCAATAGCTACGCCAACTTTACCAACTTCACCATGCGAAAGCTCCGCATCGGAATCAAGTCCGATCTGTGTCGGCAGATCCATAGCTACCGACAGGCCGGTTTGACCTGCTTCCAGCAAATATTTATAACGGGCATTGGTTTCCTCAGCTGTAGCAAAGCCTGCATAAGCGCGCATCGTCCACAACCGCCCACGATACATAGTCGGCTGTACGCCGCGTGTAAAAGGGTATTGTCCAGGGAAACCGCTTTTAGAGCAGTAATCAAAACCTTCTACATCCAAAGGAGTATACACGTGTTTTTCTTTAAACTCTTTTCTTTCAGGAAATTTGGCATTGGCTTTAGCAACCTTTGCTTCATAATCCGCCAGTCCCTGTTTGATTTCTTCATAATTAGTCATGTCATTGACCCCTTTCTCATTCCGCTTCGCTGTTTACAGCATAGTGCCGGTTTCATAAAATTTTTTCTGCATATCGAAACAATGTGCCAAATCAATTGGCATATGGGCGTTTTTTTGTTGTGCAAACCTCAGATATTCCAAAAGCTGCGGCCGAAAATCAGGATGTGCGCAGTTATTTATGATAGCTTTAGCACGTTTGACGGGACTCAAACCACGGATGTCGGCCACACCCTGTTCAGTAATAAAAACCATCGTGTCATGTTCAGTATGGTCTGCATGAGTGACCATAGGTACTACACTGGAAATCGAGCCGCATTTCGCTGTAGACGGCGTTGAAAAAATCGTAAGGAAACCGTTACGCATATAATCACCGCTACCGCCAATACCATTCATCATCGTGCAGCCCATAACATGCGTTGAATTAGCCTGCCCGTAGATATCAAATTCCAACGGCGTATTCATGGCAATAACTCCCAAACGCCTGATAACCTCGGGGTGATTACTGATATCAAGCGGTCTTAAAACAATACTCTTATGATACAAATCAGGATCTTCCTTGTACATCTCCCAAACCGAAGGCGAAGGAGTGAACGCGCAGCCGGAGGCTTTAGCTATCTTGCCCAGCTTGATCAGACGGAATACAGAATCCTGTAAAATCTCGGAATACATTTCCAGATTTTCAAATCTGGATTTGGCCAGTCCTAAAAGAACCGCATTGGCAATACTGCCGACACCGGACTGCAAGGGCAGCATTTTCTCCGGCAAACGTCCCATCTTTTGTTCATACTCTAAAAATTCCACCAAATTCTCAGCAATTTTGATGCTTGCTGCATCAGGAGCAGTCAAGTCACGCACATGATCCAGAATATCAGACTCCACGATACAATCGATACGATCGATACCGCATTCTACATAAGGTTTACCTATCCTGTCCCCCGCATGATAAATTGGAATCTCAGTTCTATTTGGCGGGATCGCCGGAATATAGATATCATGCATACCTTCCAGATTCAAAGGAATCGAAGTATTGACTTCGATAATGATTTTCTTCGCATGCTTCACAAAAATCGGCGCATTACCAACACCAGGACCTAAAATAATATTACCTTCTGCAGTAATTGCCGTAGCTTCAATGATAGCTACATCTACATCACCAAAAAAACCATAATCTACCTGCTGTCCGAAATGGCTCAAATGTTGGTCAACATATTCAATCTTGCCTTCATTGATGCCCTTTTTCATGCTTTTGTTGGACGCGGCATAATACGGCATCCTGCCTTTTATAGCGCCAACTGCCGCCAACTCCTCTTCAATTTCCGGACCAACAGAAGCGCCGCTCCAGATATTGATACGGCAGCTTTTACCTTCTTTGATAGCTTTGGCTAAAGCTATCGTTGTTTTTTTAGGATAGCCGGATGGGGTAAAACCACTGACGCCCACATTCATTCCATCAGTAATCAGCGCCGCAGCTTCTTCCGGAGTAACGATTTTGTCAAACAACTGCGAATTTCTTAATCTCGTGCTGTCTAACATTTTCATCCCTTCTTTCCCAGATTTAAATTTCTCATACACCTTTCTTCACTTTCAGTATAATTCCGGAAACTTATAACGTAAAATACCAAAAAGCAATAGAAAATATTAATTTATTTGATATGTTTAAATTTGGTTTTCGAGTTTAAAATTACACTTTTCTTTATTTCTATTCATAAAATTCAATTGATGTAATATTACTTTTATAAAAAATTCATTCTAACAACATTTGCCATTTTCATTGACAATATCTATCTTTAAACATCAAAATAATTGATATAATTTATAAGTTTTATTTATATGCTTATCTAAAGTTATAAAAATTTTTTCAGAAAAAGATAGGTTTAAGCTGCTTTATCATCTATAATGTAGTTAAACGATAAACAAACTACAGTTAGCTTAAACTTAAATCTATATTGCCAGTAACAGGAGGAGAGCAGACTATGGACATGGAATATTACCGCAATTTTATTGCCATCGTCGAAGCAGGAAGTCTTTCAGCGGCATCCAAGCGCGTACACGTTGCCCAGCCGGCCCTCAGTAATCAACTGAAGCTGCTGCAGAAAAAATTCGGCACTCAGCTAGTCAATATCCGTCGCGGCGTACATAATATAGAATTGACCAATGCCGGCTGCATTCTTTATAACAAAGCTAAATATCTCTGTTCGCTGGAAGATGATACCCAACGGGAAATATCGGACTGCGTCAACGGCTATACAGGTACTCTGCGAGTCAGCCTGTCGCCTTCGATGTCGATTTCCTTTATTCAAACTTACCTCAGCAAATTTTCTAAAGAATATCCGCAGATCAACTATGAGCTGTACGAAGTTTCCATCTTGGAGCAAATCAATCAGATGCTGACCGGGAAAACGGAGATTGGCGTTGCCAATGCTCCGCTGACACAGGAAAGCCGGTTTGATACTATCTATACCAAGCAGGAGCGCCTTGTTGCAGTAATGCACAAAGACAATCCCTGGCTGCCGGCAGACGACAAAGCTCTGCTTTTGGCACATATGGAAGATATGCCCATCTGCCTGTCACGCGGCTGTTCGACTTTATTTTTAAACGTTTGTTCCGATTCCATGATCTTCCCGCAGATCCTGAGCATTAATTCTACTAAACTGTCTACAATAGCCTGGGCAAAAGAAAATGCCGGCATCGCCGTCGTACCGGCTTCACCGGGTGAAATTTTTGACAACGATCTGATTTGCAAGATCATCCGCGATGACAGACTATTCCTGAATAAAACGCTATCTATTGTTAAAGGACGTCCACTTTCCAATGTCGCCCAACTGTTTTTAAACTATTTTTCACAGCATTCCTAAGCTTCAAAAATTGTTTAAGAAGGTGAAATTATGATTACTATTACCAACAAAACCGACTGCTGCGGCTGCGGAGCCTGTGCCAGTCGCTGCGTGACCTCCTGCATCACTATGGCACCAGACGAAGAAGGCTTCAATTATCCGCTGGTCGATACTGACAAATGTATCCACTGCGGTTTGTGTGAACGCGTTTGTCCTCTGCTGCACAAACCTCAACCTCATGAGATTTTAGCTGTTATCGGCTGTAAAAATAAAAACGAAGCCGTTCGCTTTGTCAGCTCCAGCGGCGGTTTTTTCTCCCTCGCTGCCGAAAAAATCCTGGGACGTCAGGGGACAGTCTTCGGGGCGGCCTTTGACGACAACTGGCACGTTAGACATATCGCTGTCACAAGCGGCAATGCAATGAATAAATTACGCGGTTCCAAATATGTACAAAGCGATATCAGCACTACCTACCAGGACGCCGAAAAACTGCTTCAGGCAGGCCATACTGTTTTATTCAGCGGTACGCCGTGCCAGATCGGAGGCTTGAAAGGATATCTGCGTAAAGACTATGAAAGGCTTTATACCATTGACGTAGTCTGCCATGGGGTTCCCAGTCCCAAAGTCTACCAGAAACGACTGGACGAAGTCACCGAGCTTTCGTCATCACCGGTAATAAAAGTCAATTTCCGCGATAAAACTCCCGGTTGGAAACGCTTTAATATCGTTTTTCAAACTGAAAACCATATCTTTGCAACACATAAACGCCGCGGTCCATATATGCGTTTATTCCTGAATAATGTCAGTACTCGCCCTTCCTGTTCCGACTGCGCTTTTAACAATAAACACAGCCTGGCTGATTTGACGATAGCCGACTATTGGGGCGTCAATAAGCATTTCCCGCTTTTTGATGACGATAAGGGTGTTACGCTGGTCCTCGTCAATACAGAAAAAGGCGCCGGACTTTTTGCAGATTGCCAAAGCGAGCTGGAATGCCAGCAAACAGACTTTAAGCGCGGCGCCGAATACAACGCCGCTTTGTCCCAAAAAATGACACCCCATCCTTCCCGACAATTGTTCTTTGCTGAGTTGGATCACAAAAGCCTTTCTGCCTTAGCCAACGAAATATTAGGTACTGCTGAAAATTAAAACAAACTCCCTGGGCAAATATGTCCAGGGAGTTTGTTTTAATTGTAATAATCACCATAATATTTGTTTCACTTTATTATATTTTTATATTATAATTAGTTTATAAAAGTTTTCCTTCAATTATAAAGGATACGGAAGGTATTTATAATGAATTCCGAAAGAAACGTCCTCAAACTTATCAACGATATCAGTAATCTAACATTATTCGTCGTAGATCAGTCAACTCTGCAGATACTTTACTGCAATCAGACTGCTGCAAAAGCAGGTTTCAGGAGAGGTGTATTCTATCATCCTGACACTCTCAGCTTTGATGCCGTCAAATTTCATCAGGGTGATTATCAGTATTTTGCTGAAAAATCTATTTTAGGAAGCAACGTAGATGTCCGAGTGAAAAGAACTCTTTGGGACGATGAGGGCAGACAGATTCCTGCCTTAGCAATCTCTGTCACACCTCATATTTTTGCCGGCGAAGTCAAGATCAGGCACGACCATTCCAAAGATCTCCTGCAGGGCATCGATGTTCTCTTTGACGAATATGTAGTTATTGATCTTGTCGACGACCGTTATATTTCTCCGAAGCTCGGCCCTTGTGCTTCGGCATTTCCTCATGCCGGCGACTTTACTCAGGCCAATGATCTTTACGGCAAAATGCTTATCCATCCTGAAGACCGGCAGAAATTCTGGGAACTGACTTCAACAAAGAGCCTGCGTCAGAATATGCCGCAGGAAAATATGCATATCGTTGGCGAACTGCGCCGTCTTGTTGCGCCAGATAGCTTTGAATGGATTGAAACTCATCTAGTATCTACTATTGATGCTCAAACCGGGCACCTGAAAGTATTATGGTGCTACCGCAATATTGAAAAACAAAAACAATTTGAGTTGAGCCAACGCGAACAGACCGCCTGGATCGCTCAGTTAAGTGAAGAATATTATGCAGTTTACCTTGTTAATCTAAGTAATAACACTTTACGCGGCCTGCGTGTGCCAGAACAGTTCAAAAAAATCGTACATATGGAAGAATGCTATGATAAACAGTTTTCTATGTATGTAAACGAATTTGTAGACCCTAAATGGCAGCAGACACTCTTAAAAATTACCAACAGCACCTACATCATTGACCAGTTTGCCAACGATAATAACCGGATTGAGCATATTTTTAAAAATAAGCAGGGGTTTTGGCTCAGTGTCAAGATCATTCCGGCACCAGGCTACTCTGACGCTTATCCTTATGCGGTACTGGCCTTTGAAGACCTGACCCAGAAAGTCGAACATTCACTCAGTGAAAAAACTGCCAAAATGGCAGTTGCGCATATGTATGCACTGGCAATCAGCGTCGATATGGAGCATCAGGGTTATAACTGTATCCATTATTCGGAAGAGATACTCTCGCTGCAAAAACGTGGCCGTTACCGTGATTTCTATGCCCAATTCCACCAACAGCTGCTGGACAGTGATAAAGCGCTTCTGTCAGGCATCTTTGATGCCAAACTTTACAGCAGACAAACCTATGCCGAAGGTGAGATGCGTATTTGGGATAAAAACAAAAAACTGCACTATTATACCTATTACAGTACCAGGATATCTACAATCGAAGGCGAAAAAATCATGCTGCTGCTGCGTAACATCGACGATAAAAAACAGCAGGAACATGAACTTGCATTACTCAGCGCTGACAGAATGCGCCATCATAATATCGCCAATGCGCTGGCTGAAATGTACTATGCAGTCTATTATGTCGACCTGCAGGAACATAGATTTTATATTCTGCGGCTTACCGAAATCATCACTGCCAATATGCTGAAAGGATTAGAAGATCATACCGAAGCCTGGACTACCTTCGTCAATAATTTTGTTCATGTGAAATTCCGCAAACAGTTATCAGAGGCTTTTGCTTTAGGAAATATTTATACAACATTGACTCAAAACAATAAAAACTCTGTCGAAATAGAGTTGCTGCGGCGTTTTGCCAACGACAAATACGAATGGGTACGTCTGGAAGCTCAGGCCATTAAAAATACCGAAGGAACTATCACAGGCTGCGTTATCGCTTTCCGGAATATCCATACACAAAAACTGGCCTACGAAAGACAACAGCAGGCATTAAAAGCTGCCCTGCTTTCTGCCGAAAAGGCCAATACCGCCAAAAGCGCTTTTTTGTCAAATATGAGCCACGATATCCGTACTCCAATGAACGCCATCATCGGTATGACTACAATCGCGCAGCAATACCTGTACGACCCTGTTCGTATTAACAGCTGCCTCAGCAAAATCGAGCTGGCTTCCAATCATCTTTTAGAGCTCATAAATGATATCCTCGATATGTCTAAAATTGAAAGCGGCAAATTATCTCTTAAGGAATCGCCGCTCAATCTGGCTGAGCTTATTCACAATCTGATCTCACTCATCAATCCACAGTTAAAAGAACACCAGCACGAACTGCATGTAGAGACATATAATATCAGTGACGAATATCTGCTGGGTGACACTGTACGCCTTAATCAAATCTTCACTAATATCCTCAGCAATTCTATCAAATTTACGCCTCGAGGAGGAAAGCTCAAACTCGAGATCAAGCAATTAACGCTGGCGCCAACAGGGTATGGACACTTTCGTTTTGTTTTCAGCGATAACGGCATTGGCATGGACCAGGAATTTCTGCCGCACCTGTTCACTCCCTTCGAACGTTCCCAAACCTCAAATACTGATAGTATTGAAGGCACAGGCCTGGGTATGGCTATCACTAAAAATATTGTTGATTTGATGGGTGGTACTATTGAAGTCACCAGTGCTGCAGGCTCTGGAACCACCTTTACAGTCACCCTGCCACTGAAGCTGGCTGACAAGCAGCCCGTCCCGGTTTCTGCCATTCATTCCGAACTGCAGGCCCTGGTCATCGACCATGATCAAACTTATGCCTCTAATATCCTGCAGCAGCTACAGCAACTGCAAATTACCGGTCAAGCAGTACATAGTCTTAAAGAAGCAAATAACAAACTAGCAGCTGCCATAAAAACAAGCAATGACTATACGACAGCCATTATAGTCTATAACCCACAGCTGGATCTGGAAGCAATGTTAAACGGATTACGCCAACTGTCATCAACATTAAAGATAGCTTTGGCAATCACCTTCTCCGATCTCAGCCAGACCATTAAAGACTATTCTTTTGACGCACTCCTGATTCTGCCTCTGTTTGCTACTAACCTTGCACAGGTACTCAACAAAATGCATCAGACAAACACACCCAGAACACAGCATCTGCTGCCATCTGCTGCTAATGAACCTAACTGCAGCGGCAAGCGGATACTTCTTGTTGAAGACAATCCGCTCAATATGGAAATCGCCTGTGAGTTGATTGGTATGACCGGTGCCATGATAGAAGAGGCCACTGACGGTGCTGCAGCACTGACAAAAATTGCTCAGGCACCTGAAAACCATTACGATCTTGTTTTCATGGATGTGCAAATGCCTAAACTCAATGGGTACGATGCAACCAAAGCAATCCGCAAACTATCACGCAAGGATGTAAAGAGCCTACCGATCGTTGCTATGACTGCCAATGCCTTCCTGGATGACATCAAAAAAGAACGTGAAGCAGGAATGAATGCTCATATTACCAAACCGTTTCATCTGGAAGAATTATTTGCCGTCATCAGCGAATGGCTGCAATGCAAATAATTATCATAAAAAAGGCTGCCGCAATTAAAAACTGCGGCAGCCTTTCGTATTTTGTTTACATCACTTCTACTCTTTTTTGTTTCAAAACCTTCAGCAACAAAGCCAGATCCTCAATGTCGTAACCGTCATTATTTACTTCCGGTACAACATGTCCCTGTAAAACACTGCCAAGCAGCGTATCTACACTGCACTTAAAGAAATGCGCCAAACGTAGCAATACCCTCAGACTGACACTGACGCGGCCGTGCTCAAGGTTGCTCATATGCGTCTGCGAAACATCTAAGCGCTGAGCAAGTTCACTTTGACTGATACCGTGTCTGATACGCATTAACCTGATATTCTTACCAATTTCCTTATAATCGGGATTCATAAAGATACCTCCTTCATCACCTGTTACTAAATAAATTTATTTTTGCGCCGATTCTGTTCCTGGCGGCAGATCGCTGATAAGTTCAGCCGGATCTACCTCAAGTGCCTGTACGATAAGAAAAAATACTTCCAAACCGCATCTGGCAGCACCACGTTCTATTTTTGATATATAGGAACGGGTCAAACCGGCTTTAATAGACAATGCTTCCTGACTTAAACCTTTCAGTCTTCTGTAATATAAAATATTTAAGCCTATACTTCTATATTTCTCAGCAAACATGACTTTTTTCACCTTAACAATTAAACTTTTATAGATATTGGTTTTATACTTATTATCTTACAAAAAAAATGCATTTGCTGTATAAAATACAGCACATACGTGCACTATATTACTCATTTATACAAAATAAAATTATACATGCAAAGAAATTATATGTCTTTAAATATGTAAATGCACTTAAAATTAATGAATTTTATTATTTTTTATATTTCAAATATTTTGCTATTTATATGAAATAATTATATATTTTATATAAAATTACGGCTTGTTATAGCTATAGTTCTACTTATTAGTACTCACCGTACAAATAAGTGGTTTTCAGAAAAGCAATATGCGAATTACGAGTAATTAAAAACTCACACCCCGGAAGATGTGAGTTTTTAATTACTTTTCTTCGTTATTCTATTCGTCCTGATCTTCGGTCTCACTATCAGAAGACATACTCAAATCAGTATCGTTACCACCAGCCAGATTATCCATCTGACTACCTTGCACATCGCCTGTATCGGAACTGCGAGAATTGCTGTCAGCTTGTTCTTCCTGACCGGCACCATCTAAAATATTCTCGAAACCAGCACTAAAACTGCTGCCAGAACCACTTGCATTCAGGCTGTCATCACTGTTATGTATTTCAATTGTTCCGACACCAATATTCGTGTTTTCACCACTTGGATTTATTATTACAGGGGTATGCAGCTCAGAAGTTACAGCAGAGCTGCTACTATGATAATTATCCTCAAATTCAGGCAGTTTAGTAATATCATGCTCATCTTCAGGCAGTTCTGGTGGATCAGGCGGTAGTGGCTGTGCCGGAAAGATATCTGCATAAGCCTTGCCAACACCTTTGTCGTTATACTTAGAAATATCGTAAGTATTGCCATCTTTATCGGTCGTCGCATAAACAGCCTTATCAGAAACAATTGCATCAATCCCAAAGCCAACGATACCACCGCAGGAATTTTCGGCGCTGACCTGTCCCAAATTCAATGCTTCACCGATCTTACCGCTGGAAGTATTACCTAAAATACCGCCAACCTGACTCGTTCCGGTTACAGTACCATAATTTATTACTTTGTCGATGAGTTTAGTATAACCACTGCCACCCATAATGCCGCCAACACTATTGCTGCCTTTTATATCACCACTGTTTTCAGAATTTTCAATAGAAACACAGCCACTAAGACCACCGCCATCGATAACAGAACCGCCGCCGCTGCGCAGCGGCTCATTAACAATGACCTGCATTCCGTAACGGTAACGTCCAGAATATTTACCGCCATAATTGTCAGTATAAACAGCGCCTTCCACAATTGGCGATGCCTCTAAAACAATTGTTAAACTGCTGCTGCCAATCTTATCGCCAGGCTCTAAAATACCTTTGGCCTGCACACCGGGCAATGCATTCAGATTATTCAGCGTCATTTCTAAAATATCACTGCGTAATTGCAGATATTTTTGAATTTATTGCCAAAAACAGCGGTCTGCGTTTTGAATTTGAGGCACATAATCAAACTGAAGCTCTGCAACTTTTACAGCAGGGGAAAATATCTGCTTTGGCTTTATCTGACGGTGATTACCTTTGGGACGGTAGAAACAATATCAATTCCACACTTTATTATCTACGTGCACCTACCTCAATGATCACCAGATACGATCCAGATAAATTGGAAGTAATTGCTTTTCCTCAAGGGTATCAGCTTTCTGAAGCTATCAAGGCAGCAAATCCACATTATACCTTCAAATACTATCCTTCTATCGAAGACTGTCTTAACGCAGTTTTGCACAATAAAGCTGATGCTGCCTGTACAAACACTCATGTTGCTGGCGCTTATCTGAGCAGATCAGCTTACCAGGGTATGCGCACTATAACCTTAGCTCAGCCAATCAATGAAATGTGTGTAGGATTATCTGCGTCGGGCGATCCGAAGTTGTTTTCGATCATTAATAAGTGTATCCAATATCTTCCTACAGAGCAGGTAGACGCCTATCTTGTAACGCATTCTGCCAATACCAAAGAAGTCAGTATGCTGGAATTTATTGAGCAGCATCTTTGGCAGGTAGGCTGTATTGTGATACTTGTCCTGAGCATAATAATTCTGCTGATAGGCAGTAATTTAAGAAACGCTTTACGCAGTAACCGCCGTATTCAGGATCTGCTGTATAAGGATGAACTGACCGGTCTTTATAATATGAACGGATTCTATCAGAAATGGGAAGAAAATAACACTCCCTCCAAACAACAGTCTTTTGTTTTACTTTATAATGGTTTCTGGAAAAAGAAGGAAGAAAATAATACCCCCAAAAAAACAGCAGTCATTTGTTTTACTCTACAGTGATATTTATCATTTTAAATTTATCAACGATAACTTTGGTTTTTCTACGGGTGATCAGGTACTGCAAGCCAGCGGTAAAATATTACAGGAAATCCTGGAAGATGATGAATTCTGCGGAAGGATATCCTCCGACCATTTTGCTCTCCTGCTAAAGTATAATTGCTGGGAACACTTAGACAAACGCATGCAAAACTTTGTTAAAAAGCTGAATTGCTGGCGTAAAGCGAAAACCGATATTCCTTATAAAATTGATTTCGTATTTGGTGTTTGTCTGATTGAAAAAAATGCTACTATTGACCTTCATCAAAAACTTGATTTAGCCAATTATTCAAGACGCTACGCAAAAGATACTCCCGGCAGTTTTATTGTTTTATATGATGAAAAAATGCGTGCTCAGGCACTTTTAGCACAACAGTTGGAAAGCCGCTTAGATCAGGCTCTGCAGGAAAATGAATTTGTAGTCTATTATCAGCCCAAGGTTTCTATGAAAGATGGCTCCATTATAGGAAGCGAAGCTTTAATTCGCTGGAACCATCCTGACAAAGGTTTTCTGATGCCAGGCGTATTTATCCCTATCTTTGAGAAAAACGGTATGGTTAAAAAAGTTGACTTGTGGCTGTTTGAAGAAGTTTGTAAAACAATGCGCACTTGGTCAGAAAAAGGCTATCCGCTTTTCCCTGTTTCCTGCAATTTTTCAAGACTACATTTTCAACAAAGTGATTTCCCTGCACGAATCTGTGAAATCGCTGACCGTTGGAATGTTCCGCACCATCTTTTAGAATTGGAAATAACCGAAAGTGTCCTATTGGAAGAATCAACGACTATTGCAGAGGTTTTTCAGATACTTAAAGAAATGCAATTCAAAATAGCCATTGACGATTTCGGATCCGGTTATTCATCTTTAGGTCAATTACAGCAACTGACTGCAGATGTTTTAAAACTAGACCGCAGCTTTGTAAGCCACGGAGTTGCAGGTATGCGTGAAAAAATAGTTGCCGGCAACGTAATCCATATGGCCGGAGAGCTTGGTATGCAGGTAATCTGTGAAGGTGTTGAAACACAGGCACAATCCATAACACTACAGGAAATTGGCTGTAAATATTCGCAGGGGTTTTATTTTTACCGTCCTATGCAGCTGGAAAACTATGAAAAATTACTTGTTGCAGATAACTAAAAATACTGCAAAATAATCTATTGATAATTAAAATATAAAACACCGCAGAAATCTGCGGTGTTTTATATTTCTATGCTAAGTACAATAATGCACGTATTTTAATAATTCCAACTTCTGTATAGACAAATGTAAACAAAACCTTACTAAATATCTTTCATTTCAAAAACAGTTGATAAATGATAAAATAAACATATGACAATTTCACTGATAATCTTAAATAAAATACACTTCATTTAAAAAAGTGCAAAAACCGAGGGGATGCGATAAAATGGCAACGCTGCTACAAGAGATATTGACAAACAACCATGAATTTTTGGCAAATAACAAGTGTACAAAAGAAATATCCAAATATCCGCAGAAAAAGTTTGCCCTGCTCACTTGTATGGACACCAGACTTGTTGAACTGATCAGCAAAGCACTGGGCATCCACCGAGGCGATGCAAAAATAATTCAAAATGCCGGAACCTCTTTAATCGGAGAAATGGGAGAAACCGTAAAAAGTCTTTTGCTAACCATCTATGTTTTTGATATTAAAGAAATTTTCATAGTCGGACATTATGATTGCGGTGTCGCTCTGACATCATCAAAAGACATATTACATAATATGAGAAGCAGAGGCGTCTCAGAGCAGCAATTAAAACTGATTGAAAAAGATTTTCAAGTTTGGCTTGATCCTTACACCGACCCCGCCAAAAATGTACTTACAGTCATTAAAAAACTTAAGGCAAATCCTTTTATTCCCAATGATATACCTATCCACGGACTTATCATTGACCCCCATACGGGTAAACTTGATCTTTTGGCAGATGGCTATAAAGAGACTTAAGACAAATCGTGCTCCCTGTTTTTTAGCGTCGTCAAATTTTTAGTTTTTATAATCACTATTCTAATATATCAACGTAATATTTTGGTCATTGCCAATATTCTACAAGACACCTCTTTACTTTATCGTTACAATAGTTTTGTAATGCTTGGAGCTTATAAAACATTGTATAGAAAAGAGGCTTATTATGAATCTGCAAAATGAAAAATGTGTCATCGTCGTTGACGAAGCGCTGCCGTTAGGAATTATTGCAAATACTGCTGTGATCTTGGGGATAACCCTAGGCAAAACCATGCCTGAAGCAGTCGGTCCTGATGTAAGCGATCAGACAGAAAAGAGTCATCTCGGCATTATCAAATTCCCTGTTCCTGTCTTGAAAAGCTCTGCAGAAAAACTTAAATATATCAGGGAACAACTCTATCAAGACGATTTTCATGACCTGCTCGTTGTTGATTTTTCTGATTTAGCGCAGAGCTGTAAAACTTATGATAATTTTACTCAAAAAATGACTCAAGTACCGGAAAGCGCTTTAAAATATTTTGGTCTTGCAATCTGCGGCTCAAAAAAGAAGGTTGCTAAACTTACTGGAAGTCTGCCTTTATTACGATAATTTTATATTTTTGCCATTCAACTTTCAATGCCAACCCATTTATTTTCAAAATAAAAAATCCATGCAAACCGCAAAGTCTGCATGGATATATGGATTAAGTTTGGTGGAGACAAGCGGGATCGAACCGCTGACCTCTTGAATGCCATTCAAGCGCTCTCCCAGCTGAGCTATGCCCCCAAGACAATTAAGATTATAATAGAAAACAGCCTTACTTGTCAATATAATTGTAAAATATAACTCAAAAATATTGCAGTAGGTTAAGCACCGTGCTATAATGTATGACGCAAGCAAAGACGCCTGCCTTCCTGGGTCAAATCTGCCTTCAGGAAGGCAGATTTATTTTTTCAGGAGTGTTTGACAATGCGTTCTATCGAAACTACCGCGGCCAAGCTTTCTGTTTTCAAAATGACTTGGCCGATTTTCATTGAAATTTTGCTGCAGATGATGGTCGGCAATGTAGATCAATTCATGCTCAGTCATTATTCTCAAAAATCCGTTGCTGCCGTTGGTAACGCCAATCAAATCATCAACATCGTTATTATTGCCCTCAGCGTAATAAGTATGGCCGCAACAATCCTGATTGCCCAATACCGTGGTGCCGGTAATAAGGAAAAAGTCACGGAAGTTTGTACTGTAGCTCTTTTAACAAACTTCATTTTCGGACTTATCATCAGTTCAATTCTGTTTTGTTTCGACAACTTCTTTCTTGATCTGCTGGCCGTACCTGATGACATCCGGCCTGAAGCCGGCTTATTTCTACGCTATATCGGCTTGTTTATAGTGGTCCAGGCAGTATACATCTCTTTTATTTCTTTTTTCCGCGGTTATTCACTGCTAAAAGTAACGATGATGACTTCTATCATCATGAATGTTATCAATATTATCTGTAATGTTTTCCTTATTCATGGCTTCGGGCCCATCCCCCCCTTGGGAGTATTGGGAGTGACTATTTCAACCAACAGCAGTAAAGTACTGGGTCTGCTGCTGATTCTATATTTTTTCCGCCGTTTTATCAATCTGCCCTTGTCTTTTAAATATCTTCGTCCTTTTCCCAAAAAAACTTTGCACAATATCCTCTATCTGGGTCTGCCTTCCGGCGGTGAGTCGCTTTCGTATCAGCTGTCGCAGATGGTGATTATGAAATTTGTCAATCTGATGGGTTTAGTAGTCATAACGACCAAAATATATGCCTATATCATTGCTATGTTCTCATACATTTATTCGCAGGCTCTGGCAATGGCGACACAAATCATCGTTGGTTTTCTTCTAGGCCGCGGCGACCAGGAAGCAGTCAGCCAAAGAGTCTGGCAAACTGTGCGGTTAGCGGTGCTGATCAGCGGTACCCTGACAACGCTCTTATATTTCAACAGCGACCATATCTATGGTATCTTTACTGATAACCCCGAAGTGCTGGAGTTGGGACGCCACATCTTTCTCATTGAAATTTTTCTGGAAATCGGCCGTGCCGTCAACATGGTTATGGTCATGTCACTGCAGGCTGCCGGTGACATCAAAGGTCCTGTAACAATAGGCTTACTTTCCATGTGGCTGGTTTCCGTAGCAGGTGCCTACTTTTTTGGTATCGTCCTCGATTTTGGCTTGATAGGTATCTGGATCGCTATGATGATGGATGAATGTTTAAGGGCCCTGATATTTATTTATCGCTGGCACAGTGGAGTCTGGCGTCACAAAAATCTTATTTAAAAGCAAAAAGAACGCAGATATTTTATCTGCGTTCTTTTTGCTTTTAAATTAATCTATATAGTTTTAATCTTATCAATTATTTTTAATAATAAAAATATAAATCGGTTAATTATTAAAAATTATTTATTTATTTTCAAATCACCAATTATTTATTTTTTTTAAATAAGTTATACAATGTTGATATTTAGTATCATTCATCTAAGAAATAAGTAAAATTCAGGTAAAACTTTTTGTAAAAATGAATAATTATAATAAATTTTACTTAAAAATGTTGCCGTTGCAACAGAGGAGATTTTCAAAATTTGCTATTCTGTTAACGCATTTTAAAATTTTAAAAGGAGGAATAATATGTCCCAAGCAGTAAAATGTTTAATTTTGTTGGCAGTAGTTGCTCTCTTATTCGTAACTGAACTTATTCCCTTGGCAATTACTGCAACGGCAGGCGCGATTTCCTGCGGCCTGTTAGGTTTTATTCCTGCAAAACAGGTATTCTCGGGTTTATCCGACTCTACCGTAGTCTTGTTTGCAGGTATGTTCGTCGTAGGTGCTTCCATGTTCTACACCGGTCTTGCTCAAAAAATCGGCGGTGTAGTAGTAAAAATGTGTGGTACAGGCGAGAACAGCTTGATGTTTGGCTTAATGATGGTCGGTACGGTTTTATCTTCCTGCCTGTCCAATACTGGTACTGCAGCCTGCCTGCTGCCAGTTGCGCTCGGTATTTGTGCCGCAGCTAAGATCCCCGCTTCCCGTCAACTGATGCCTCTGGCATTTGCCTGCGGTTGGGGCGGTATCATTACTATGGTAGGCACGCCGCCTAATATTATTGCAGTCGGCGCTATGACCTCTGCCGGTCTTGAACCTTTTGGCTTCTTTGAATTTGCCTGGATCGGTATTCCGGTTTCTATTGCTGGTATGCTGTACATGATGTTCGTAGGCAAATACCTGCTTCCGAAAGTAGATCTTTCTGCTGACCAGGAAATTGAACAGGAAATCGAAGCCGCTTCCACTTCTTCTACCAAACAAATCATCTCCGGCGTCATCCTTGCTTTGGTTATCATCACCATGGCTGTTGGTATCCCTGGCGTATCTTTGGAAATCGCTGCTATCACCGGAGCGCTTGTTTGCGTACTGACCGGCTGCCTGACCGAAAAGCAAGCTTATGCTTCTATCGACTGGGTAACCATCTTCCTGTTCGCAGGTATGATGCCTGTTTCAGCAGCTATGGATACTACCGGCGCCGGCGCTTTGATAGCTGACTGGACCGTCGGCCTGATGGGCGGAAGTCCGTCTCCTTTAGTAGTGACCGCTATTCTGTTCATTCTGTCCTGCGGTCTGACCCAATTTATGTCCAACACTGCTTCAGCAGCTTTGCTGTGTCCGATCGGTATTGCTATTGCTAAACAGCTTGGCGCTGATCCGAAAGCAGTATTGATGGCGATCGCAGTTGCTGCTTCTTGTGCTTTTGCAACTCCGGTAGGCACTCCTCCGAATACTTTGGTACTTGGCCCCGGCGGCTACAAATTCATGGACTACGTAAAATGCGGTACCGGCCTCGTTATCGTAGCCTTTATCGTATCCCTGGTTGTAATCCCAGTTGTTTGGCCTTTCTTCCCTGCTAATTAACAGTAAAAAAGACTGCTTCTTTAAGAAGCAGTCTTTTTTCTATAATTCAGTCCTGTTTTCTAAAGGCTTCTGTCAAGGGCGGAATGATTTGTTTTTTACGGCTCAAAACGCCTGGCAGGTGATAGCATCCTTCCGCAGCAGCTTCGCCAAAAGCGTGAACAAGCTGTGTCTGAGGACTTCCTGCAGCTAAAAGATCTGTCGCTTCACCCAAAATATCAGTAACCATCAGCAGCGACAGGTCATAACCTTCCTGCTTACGAAATTCATTAAGAGCTTTCTGCAGTTCTCCTAACCGTTCTAAAGCCTGCTGCCGATCCATAATATTGATCTGACTGACCGTAATCCGGTGTTCGCCAAAATCGAATTCCTTAATATCATTACGCACAATATCCTGCACCGGCATCGTACCAATAGCAGAACCATGACGCAGTACTTCCATCGCAAAAGCTTCCGCATCCTTGATGCTGGCCTGCTCTGCCAAACGTTTAGCAGTATCCTGGTCAAAAAGAGTCGCAGTAGGAGAACGGAAATACAAAGTATCAGAAACTATAGCCGCAAATAGAATACCTGCCAAAGCCGGCGGCAGTTCGATGCCTCTGTGCCAGGTAAGGTTGGCAACGATAGTAGCAGTTGAACCTACAGGCTCCTGTCTGATAAAGATCGGCGCGCCTGTCGTCAGCCCGCCCAGCCGATGGTGGTCAATGATTTCCAGCAAATGCGCTTCTTCAATGCCTTCCACCGCCTGACTGCGTTCATTATGGTCGACTAAAATAACCTCCTGACGATCGGGAACCAGCATCATACCACGATCCATCATCCCTACATATTTACCACGCTCCAACACCGGGTAACTGACAAATTTTGCCGCCAGCATCTTTTCTCTGACATCAGAAAGTAAGTCTGTCGTTTTCAGAGTCACAAGGTTTTTCGTCATCACCAGCCTGACCTGAATGCTCTGATTGATCAGCCGGGCCGTAGTATAAGTGTCATAAGGCGTGCTGATGACAACAGCCTTATAACGCAGGGCCGTCTGCAGTACGATTGGCGTTATTTCCGTATCCCGCGTCAGAATCAAACCTGCGGCGCCAGCCTCCAGTACTGCCAGCTGCGCCTCAACTCTGTCACCGATGATAACCAGATCTCCATTTTTAATTGCCGTGCTAAGTGTTTTAGGCTCCGAAGCCCCAATTTTGATCTTACCATTAAAGGTATGTGTCAGATCACCGCAGATCAGCTGACCATCTAAAGTATGGACAATACTTCTGTAATCTGTTTCGCCGTCGTCCAGATCTTGAATTGACAGCTCATTATAATAACGTTTCGCCAGGTCGCCGACAGTAATGATGCCGACGATATTATTTTCCTGATCCAATACCGGTACGGATTTTAAACCTTCGTGCTCTACAAAAAGCCTGCCCACATCACGCAGTGACGCATCTGGCCCCACTGTCGGCGGCTGCGCCAGGCGTATATCACTTAACCGCGGATACAGGTCATCTACTAATTTCGGTACCGGTACGCCAAAATGTTCCAGCACAAACTGTGTTTCCGGATTGATCTTGCCTGCACGTGCCGGAACTGCGTTCAAACCCAGCTGCTGCTTTAAATAAGCATAGGCGATGGCAGAACAGACCGAATCCGTGTCTGGATTACGGTGACCGATAACTAAAACCGTTTTTTCCATGCTTCCACCTTCTTATCCCCGTATTTCTTACTTGTCATTGTAGCACAAAATAAAACTGTCAGCAGTAAATTTTAAGCAAAGAAACCTCCCGCAGACTGCAGAAGGTTTCTTTTGTTAATATTTACTGTTATTTTCTTTACTGCGGCGCCCCCCCAATTCGTTCAGCAGTTCTGCCGGATTGATATTATGATATGCCAGAAGCACTAAACAATGATACCACAAGTCGGACATCTCATACAAAACCTCTTTGCCGTTATTATTCTTGGAAGCAATGATAGTTTCTGCAGCTTCTTCGCCGACCTTTTTCAAAATCTTATCCTGTCCTGACATAAACAGGTAACGGGTATAAGATTTTTCGCCACCATGGACGCGTTTGTCCTGAATGACGCGGTACAATTCAGCCAAAATACCGTGAATACCATCCGGTTCAGGTACCGGCAGATTTCTGCCTGCACCGCTGTTCCATAATGGATAACTGAAACAGGAATAATTTCCCGTATGGCAGGCTGCACCTTTTTGTTCAACCTTTACCAGCAGACTGTCACCATCACAATCATAATCAATACTGACGACCTTCTGCACATGGCCGCTGCTAGCGCCTTTGTTCCACAGCTCCTGACGGCTGCGACTCCAAAACCAGGTATAACCGGTTTCCACAGTCTTCGCCAGTGATTCGCCGTTCATATAGGCCAGCATCAGCACGGCATTGGTTGCTGCATCCTGAATAATGGCCGGAATCAAGCCTTTTTCATCAAATTTTATTTTAGAAAAATCTACTTGCATTATAATCTCACCTCTACACCTTTAGACCGCAGGTATTCTTTGACCTGCCTGATAGTAAACTCTTTATAATGAAAGACTGATGCCGCCAAAACGGCATCGGCTTTACCTTCCGTCAAAACATCATAGAAGTGTTCCAGCTTACCTGCGCCGCCGCTGGCTATCACAGGTACCTTCACTGCTTCGGCAACTGCCCGGGTCAGTGGTATATCATAGCCGTTTTTTGTACCGTCAGCATCCATACTGGTCAGTAAAATCTCGCCGGCGCCCAATTCTGCCGCCGTTCTGACCCAGTCCAGTACCTCAATTCCCGTAGGAGTACGTCCGCCATGTACATAAACTTCCCATTTATCTGTACCGCAGCGTTTGGCATCTACAGCTAAAACGATGCACTGGCTGCCAAACAGCTTTGCACCATCAGCAATCAGCTGCGGATTTTTTACTGCCGCCGTATTTACAGAAACTTTATCAGCACCTGCATTCAGAGCATTACGGATATCCTGCACCGTGCTGATCCCACCGCCAACTGTCAGCGGCATAAAAACCTGTCCCGCTGTACGGTTTATGACATCCAGCATAGACTTACGCTGCTCGACAGACGCAGTGATATCAAGAAAAACCAGCTCATCGGCAGCTTCAGTGTCATATAAGGCCGCCAGTTCAACAGGATCACCGGCATCACGCAGTTCCACAAAATTAGTGCCTTTGACTACATGCCCTTCTTTTACATCCAGACAGGGAATAATTCTTTTGGTATGCATCTCAGACCTCCTTTGCGACCTGCAGAGCCTCCCGCAGGTCAATAGCTCCGGTATAAATGGCCTTCCCTATGATGCAGCCCTCGATCCCAGAGGAGGCCCGCTGCTGCAGACGGCGTATATCTTCCAACGATGCCACACCGCCGCTGGCAATGACTTTAACACCGCAGGCTTTTGCCAAAGCGGCAGTGGCTTCTACATTCACCCCACTCAGCTTACCGTCGCGGCTGATATCAGTAAAAATAATATGCTCGACCCCGATAGCAGCCATTTTTAGAGCCAACTTTACCGCATCGATACCACCGCTGACACCCCAGCCTTCGATAGCGGCTTTCCCGTCTTTAGCATCGATACCTACAACAACCTGACCAGGAAATTCCCGACAGGCTTCAGCAACCAGCTGCGGTTCCCGCACTGCTGCTGATCCAAGAATCACACGGCTGACCCCCAGTTCCAGCAATTCTGATACAGCTGCCAGACTTCTGATTCCGCCTCCTACCTGCACTGGCATAGAAGCGTGCTCCAGGATTTTTTGGATTGCAGGCAGATTACGTCCCGCACCGGCCAAAGCACCGTCTAAATCGACGACATGTAAATATTCGGCTCCGGCTGCCGACCAGCGGGCAGCCATTTCCGAAGGATCATCAGCAAAAACAGTTTCCTGGTCAAAACGACCTTCCGTCAATCTGACGCAGCGGCCGCCGCGGATATCTATAGCAGGAAAAATTATCATGGCTGCCACTCCTTAAAAGCGCGCAGCAGGCCAAGGCCTGCCCGGCTTGATTTTTCTGGATGGAACTGAAAAGCCTGCACACTGCCGCTGCCGACGGCAGCCGTTACTTCCATACCATAATCACATACGGCAGTAATGAGCTCTTGCTGCTGCGGCTCAACATGAAAGCTGTGTACAAAGTACACATATTCATCTCCTGCTTCCTGCAGCAGCGGAGAACTGCTGCGTAAACTCAGCTTGTTCCAGCCCATATGCGGTATTTTCAAAGCTGTATCCAGTCTGCGCACCTGCCCTTGAAAATAGCCCAGACCTTTCACTCCGGGAGCTTCATCACTGCCTTCAAACAAAACCTGCATTCCCAGACAGATACCTAAAAACGGTCTGCCGCTGTGCAAATATTTCTGCAGTATCGGTACCAGACCGCTGCGCTGCAGATTAGCCATACAATCGCCAAAAGCCCCTACTCCCGGTAAAATCAGTTTATCAGCCTGTGCAATAACTGCGGCATCACTGGAAATAATCGGGTCGCCGCCAACAACAGCGATCGCTTTATTAACACTGTGCAGGTTTCCCATCCCATAATCAACAATGACTATCTTCGAACTCATAAAGCCCCCTTGCTGCTCATCACGCCCTGAACACGCGGATCTGCAGCTACTGCCTCTGCCAGCGCGCGGGCAAAAGCTTTAAAAACCGCCTCAATAATATGATGTACATTTTTACCATACAAGACTCGAATATGCACAGTCATGCCGCTGGCCACGGCTACGGCGCGGAAAAATTCCTCAGTCATTTCTGTATCGTAGTTACCCAAAGTTATTTTAGGAATTTCGGCTTCAAAAACCAGGTACGGCCGCCCGGAAAAATCCAGTACTACCTGTGCCAAAGCCTCATCCATTGGAATAAAACAACTGCCATAGCGGTGAATACCGCTTTTATCACCAACAGCCGCTTTAAGAGCTTCTCCTAAAACGATGCCGCAGTCCTCAACCGTATGGTGACAGTCAACCTGCAGATCTCCCTGTGCTTTCACCTGCAAATCAAGAAAACCATGCTTGGCCAGCAGTGTCAGCATATGATCAAAAAAACCGACGCCTGTAGCGATATCCGCTTTCCCGCTGCCATCAAGCCCAATACTGACACTGACCGCAGTTTCTAAAGTTTTTCGTTCTTTAACTGCCTGCCGCATCATATTGCCTCCTCTCCGCATAAGCGCTGCAGCCGGCTGATGATTTCAGCATTTTCCAGCGGCAGGCCTACCGTGATCCGCAGGCATCCCTGCAATACAGGATGACTGGTATAATCGCGCACCAAAATTTTCTTCTCCAGCAGTTTGCGGTATAAGTACATTCCTGCCAGAATCTGCTGTGTTTTTTCACCCTGGCTGCCATATTGCTGCTCGCAGGCAGCCGCTAAACGGGCAGTCAGTTCGCCCTGCGGGCAACAGGTCAGAAAATTCGTTGCGGACGGCCAGATTTTCAAGCCCATTTGCTCCAGTTGTTCCCGCATCAGATCACGCTGCTCGATAATAGTTTCCAGTTGTTCTTTATATAAGTCTTTTTGGCGGTAAACCTCTTCCGCTACAGCTAAAGACCAGGCATTAACATGATAAGGCAGCAGTGTTTTTCCAAAAACACGCATGATACCGGCACTGCCGACAGCATAACCTACACGTAGTCCAGCCAGTCCGTAAGCTTTAGAAAAAGTACGTAAACACATAAAATTACTGTATTTACCTGTCAGAGCCAAAGTCGAACCTGCTACCAGCTTTAATTTATTCAGCGGGCGCAGATCCTGCGGATCAACGCCGCTGCCTTTAGCAAACTCCATATAGGCTTCATCCATTACTACCGGGCAGCTGACATTTGCTAAAATCTTCTCCATTACTTCAAGCGGATTATAATTTCCCGTCGGATTGTTGGGATTGCAGACAATCAACAGCGCCGGCTGCTCTGCCCTGCAAAATTCGATGACCTTATCTGGATCGACATATCCCGTCAGCGTCAGCGAATACGGTGCGGCTATACTGTCGGCCAGCTTGGTATAAACGCCATACATAGAAAAGGACGGATACGGAAAAGCGATTTTACGTCCATTGCCGCCAAAAGCATAACAGGCCATTTGCAAAAGTTCACTGGAACCGTTGCCGATTCTGATATTGTCTGCATCCAGCGCCAGATCTTCAGCAATCAGCCCGCGCAGCGTTTCAGCCTGCATTGGCGGATATCGGTTAAAAGGAAACCCGGCCAGCTTCGCCGCTACAGCCTGCTCAATCGGCCGCGGCAGATTATAATTACTTTCGTTGGCATTGACGATAATATCGGCAGCCACATGTTCTACAGCATATTCTTCCAATTCTTCCAAGCCGGTCCTGGCATTAAATCCAGCCATCTCCTCACCTCTTTTCCATACGCACGCGGATAGCGTTAGCATGCGCCTGAAGCCCTTCAGCTTCAGCCATTTTAATAACGTCACTGCCCACAGCAGTCAAGGCGCCCTGCGTATAAGCAATGATACTTGTTTTCTTCATAAACGTCTCCACATTCAGAACTGAATAGAAACGGGCAGTGCCGCCGGTAGGCAGAATGTGGTTCGGTCCTGCATAATAATCGCCCAAAGGCTCCGGTGAATAAGCGCCCAAAAAGATCGCACCGGCATTACGCAGATAAGGCAGCAGAGCAAAAGGCTCTTTCGTCATAACCTCCAAATGCTCCGGTGCTGATATATTCGCCATCTCAATTACTGTTTCCATATCAGACGCAATAATGATCTTGCCATGATTTGCTAAAGACAATGCAGCGATCTCCTGCCGCGGCAAAGCAGCAAGCTGCATCTCAAGCTCTGCTGCAACAGCATTGCCCAACAGCTCACTGTCCGTAACTAAAATAGCGCTGGCCAGAGGATCATGTTCCGCCTGGCTCAAAAGGTCAGCTGCCAGATGTTTAGGATCAGCGCCATCATCCGCTATAATCAATATTTCGCTGGGACCTGCCAGCATATCAATGTCGCAGTGCCCGTAAACAGCTTTTTTAGCCAGCGTCACAAAAATATTGCCCGGGCCGGTAATTTTTTCAACCTTTGGTACAGTTTCCGTACCAAAAGCTAACGCAGCAATGGCCTGTGCACCGCCCATTTTATAAATTTCCCTGATACCTATTAATTCAGCCGTAACCAGCACATAAGGATTGACTTTGCCATCACGTCCGGGCGGTACTGCCATAACGATCCGTGGTACTCCTGCTACTGCAGCCGGTACAGCATTCATAATCACAGAAGAAGGATAAGCCGCAGTTCCACCGGGGACGTAGATACCCACAGAGTCAACAGGAGTTACCTTCTGTCCCAGCATAGCACCGCATTCACGGTTAGTCAGCCAGGTTTTTGGCAGCTGTTCTTCGTGAAAGCGACGCACATTTGCAATAGCACGTTCGATGGCTTCTACCACTTCGGCATCAGCTGATTGTCGGGCTTCTACAAATTCAGCCTTGCTGACCCGGATATTTTGGACACTCAAGCCTGCTTTATCGATCAGATTAGTATAATAAAGCAGCTTTCCATCACCGCCGGCCCTTACGTCAGTCACAATTCTTTCGACGACCTGGGCTGCTGTCAGCGGCGCACCAAACATAGCGGTAACACCTGCCTGTACTCCGGGAGACAGCTCACATTCATCAAAAGCTTTTTTCTGCATCAAAGCTGCTATTTCAACAGCACTCATTCCTCTGGCATCTGTTACTTGCATTGCTCTTCCTCCTCATCCAGTACCTTACGCAAATCTCGGACCAGTTTATCCAGACGGTCAAATTTCAATTTAAAGCTCACCCTGTTGGCAATCAGTCTTGCTGTCGCCGTATAGATGGAATCTACCTCCACCAATTTATTCTCTTTCAGGGTACGGCCTGTTTCCACAATATCAACGATCAGCTCCGACAATCCAACCATCGGCCCCAGTTCAATCGAGCCGTTAAGCTTGATGATCTCGGTCTGAATCCCCAGACTGCGAAAATACTCCTGGGCACAGTTCGGATATTTAGTTGCTACCCGCAGATGCGCATAATCAGTCAGCCTGGGCCGCTGCATCTGCTCAGGAACTGCCAGCATCAAACGACAGCGTCCATATTTCAGATCCAGCAGCTCATATACGTCCTTGCGTTCTTCCAGCAGCACATCTTTACCAATGATCCCGATATCGGCAGCACCGTATTCTACATAGGTCGGCAAATCGACAGTTTTAGTAATTATAAAGCGCACCTTGCTATCCTCGTTACTGATAACAAGTTTGCGCGAATCTTCAGTTACGTTATCAGCACTATAGCCTACTTTAGCCAGCAGCTCTACTGATCTTTGAAACAGCTTGCCCTTCGGCAGCGCTACGGTAATATAATCCATTACGGCACTTCCTTTATCAATCTTCGATATACAGCAGCGTATCGCAGGCGTTAGCACGCTGCGCGTCCACTGCTTCGCTCTGGTTAAAAGGCTCGGCAGCCAGCTTCACTGTTTTGCCGCTCCTGCGCAGACGCATACACTGCGCGATCGCCTGTGGCAGACAGCCTGCCTGCCAGGCCACCAGAACATCCCAGCTGCTGATATTGTCCAGCTGCCGGCGCCGACTCAGAATCAACATGATCCTGTCTATCCCTATAGCAAATCCTGTTGCCGGGCAGGATCTGCCAAAATTTTCCATCATTGTATCATAACGGCCGCCGCCGATGATCGGGAAACCCATATCCTCAGCGTAGCCTTCAAATAACATTCCAGTATAATAATCAAGGTCGCGCAAAAGCCCCAGATCAAAACGCAGATAACCAGCCGCACCATAGACCTCGGCCAAAGCATAGATTTCGCGCAGATCCTGCACAGCCTTGGAGCTTTTATTGTTCAAACCACAGGCTTCAACCTTATCTAAAAGTTCCAGCCCGCCATGCAGAAACGGCAGCTCTTTAAACAAATCTTTTTGTTCCGGTGACATCCTGCTGCCATCTGCCAACGCTTCCAACCGTACCACATCATGCTCGATCAGGCAGCGTTTCAGCTCCTGCGCCTGCCGTTCAGTGACCTCAGCCGCTTCAATCAGGCCATTTATAAAATCGATCTGGCCAACACTGATCACAAAATCATTTAACCCTGCTGCCTGCAGCGAAGCTACTGCTAAAGCCAGCATCTCGGCATCTGCCGAAGGTCCGGCCGCACCCATCATTTCAACACCGGCCTGATTAAACTCACACTGGCGTCCGGCCTGTGTTTCCTCATAGCGAAATAGATTCGCCAGATAAAAAAGCCGTTTTACCGCCGGTCCCTCATTGAGCCGAGTAGCTACCAAACGCGCCAAAGGAGTCGTCATGTCCGACCGCAGCAATAAAATATTATTACGACGGTCAAAAAATTTAAAACTGCTGTCTGACAGCTGACCTGCTGCGGCAAAAGTATCCAGATATTCAAAAGTCGGCGTGACCACTTCGTCATAGCCCCAGGCTTTAAAGGTAGAGGCAAGCTTATTTTCAATTATCCTTCTGGCGCCGGCTTCACCCGGAAGTACGTCCCTAGTTCCATACGGCACCTGCAAAGCTTTATTATTCAGCATTGTGCTTGTCTTCCTTTTTTAATAATGGCATTATCGAATTATAGCCGTCAGCGCCATAAACCAGACAGCGTTTAACCCGTGAGATCGTCGCCGTACTGGCGCCTGTTTTTTCTACTATCTCTTCATAAATACAGCCTGCATCAAGCATTCTGGCAACCTCCAAACGCTGCGCCATGGATTTCAGTTCGCTGATCGTGCAAATATCCTCAAAAAAGTTGGAACACTGCTCTTCACTTTTTAAGCTAAGAATCGCTTTAAATAATTGATCGGTCAAATGGTCTCTGGTTTTTGCAGCCATGATTGCCTCCTTAAATTTAGCTGGTGCTAGCACCTTTTTCTTTTATACTTTATCACTTTATCTTGTGAAAGGCAAGGTTTTTTACAAAAATTTTAAAATTTTTATTGACAAGTGCCGATTGTAAGTGTATTATTTTGTTTAACAACTTCAAACGGTATTTCATCAAGAGTAGCCGAGGGACTGGCCCTATGAAGCTACGGCAACCATCACGACGTGAACGGTGCCAAATCCAACGGATGTAAATCCGACAGATGAAGCAGTACGAAACGCTTTCGTTACCCTTCACCTGTGTGAAGGGTTTTTTTACGATTTTAGAAAAGAAAGAGGAACGCTGTATGATCGATTTACGCAATGTGGAAAAAACCTATTACAGCAATGCAGGTGATATCCACGCTTTAAAGAAAACAAATCTGCATATCAACGCCGGAGAAATATTCGGTATCATCGGCCTCAGCGGTGCCGGTAAATCAACCCTGATCCGCTGCATCAATATGCTGGAAGTACCTACCGGCGGTCAGGTCTTTGTGGATGGACAGGAACTGACTGCAATGAACAATCAGGAACTGCGCAAAGCACGCCAAAATATCGGGATGATCTTCCAGCACTTTAATCTGCTGGCCTCCCGCACAGTTTATGATAATATCGCTTTTCCGCTGGAAATACAGGGTATTTCGCAGTCTGAAATCAAAAAGCGGGTGCAGCCGCTGCTGGAGCTGGTACAATTACAGGACCGCGGCGATTATTATCCCAGCCAGTTGTCAGGCGGTCAGAAACAACGTGTCGGTATTGCCCGTGCTCTGGCCAGCGATCCTAAAGTACTGCTGTGTGATGAAGCAACCTCGGCATTGGACCCGCAGACAACAAAATCTATTCTCGACCTGCTCAAAGATATCAATAAACGCCTGAATCTGACTATTGTCATGATCACACATCAGATGGAAGTAGTCAAAGAAGTCTGTGACAGAGTAGCTGTTATCGAAAACGGCGAGATCATTGAAGAAGGTTCCATGATCGATGTTTTCACCGATCCGCAGAAGCCCACTACCAAAGATTTCGTCAAAAGCATCAACAATGTCGAACTGCCTGCACTGCTGCAATCTTCTTCAATCAGCGCAGTCTACACCGAAGGCAGCAAACTGATCGTGCGATTATCCTTCATCGGTAACTCAGCCGGCGACCCGATCGTTTCCGGTATGGTCAAAAAATTCGATGTCGATATCAATATCATCTACGGTAATATCGACTCGCTTAAGGATATACCCTTCGGCACCCTGGTCATTGAGATTTCAGGAAGCGCCACAGGCATCAAAAATGCTCTGCAATATCTGCATGAACAGCAGCTGAAAGTTGAGGTGATCGGTTATGTCTCCTGAAATGTTAGCTCTTTTACTTAAATCCTTTTGGGAAACCTGCTATATGGTGCTGGCTTCCACAATACTCGCCACACTCATCGGCGTACCGCTCGGCGTGATCTTAACCGTCACCCGTAAAAACCATATCCTGCCCAACGCTCCTGTAAACAGCGTTTTAGGCGCTATTGTCAACGCTACCCGCTCAACTCCCTTCATTATATTAATGGTAGCGATCATTCCTCTGACCCGTCTTTTAGTAGGCTCTTCGATAGGTACTACCGCTTCCATCGTACCTTTGACTATTTCAGCCGCACCCTTTATTGCCCGCATCATCGAATCTTCGCTGCTGGAAATCGACCACGGCGTTATCGAAGCGGCTCAGGCCATGGGCGCCAGCCCCATGCAGATTATCCGCAAGGTCCTTTTGCCGGAAGCACTGCATTCCATCGTTTTAGGTATCACCCTCGCTGTTATCGCTTTGATCGGTTATTCCGCCATGGCTGGTACATTAGGCGGCGGCGGCTTAGGCGATCTGGCGATCCGTTATGGCTATCAGCGTTTCCAAATGGACGTTATGCTGATCACTGTCGTCGTACTTATCGTTATGGTCCAATCTATCCAGTCACTCGGCGACTACTTTTCCAAAAAGCTTAATAAAAACAAACTATAAAATCATCTTATAAAGGGGAAATTATCATGAAAAAATTAGCTAAAATACTGACCGCGGCAGCTTTATGCGTAGCTGCCCTGACCACCTTCGGCTGCGGCGACGATAAAAAAGAAGCAGCAAAAGCTCCTGCCGGCGATGCGCCTATCAAAATCGCAGTTACTGCAGGTCCTCATGCTGAAATTATGGACAATGTCAAAAAACTTGCTGAAAAACAAGGTCTGAAAATCGAAGTAGTTGAATTCAACGACTATGTAACTCCTAATGTAGCACTGTTCCAAGGCGAGGTTTTTGCCAACAGCATGCAGCACCGCCCTTATTTAGATGCCACTCTGCAAAAAGAGCCTAAATTTGACCTGGTAGAAGTTTTCAAAACCGTTAACTTCCCGATGGCCGCTTACTCCAAAACTTTGAAAAAAGGCGACGCCATTCCTGACGGCGCCACAATTGGTATTCCTAACGATCCATCCAACGGCGGCCGTGCGATTTTAGTTCTTGCCAATGCCGGGCTGATCAAAGTCAAAGATATCAAAAACGTTACTACCACCGTTGCCGATATCACCGAAAATCCACATAACTTCAAATTCCTGGAACTGGATGCAGCTACCATTCCCCGCAGCCTGCCCGACGTTACCTTTGCTGTAATCAATGCCAACTACGCTATTCCAGCAGGCCTGAACCCTACCAAAGATTCCATCATTCTGGAATCTGCTGACAATCCGTTTGTCAACATCTTCGTAACCAAGAAAACCAATGAAAACGATCCCCGGATCGCTAAACTGAAAGAAATTTACCAATCAGCTGATAATGAAAAATTCATTATGGAACACTTCCAGGGCACAATTTTACCGGCCTGGAAATAATTAAAAACTAAGCCCCCGGAATCTTAAAAATTCCGGGGGCTTTTTATTTATATTTTCTCTGATCTACAGTCAACAGCACTCAGCAGAACTTTTTGCACTGTTCAAAATACTGCGGTATAAAACTGATAAAATTACGTGTTGTCGGCGAGTGATAATGCTTGCGCCCCCATACCACTGCCGCCGTAGTCGTCAGCTCCGGGTCGTCCATACGGACACAGGCCAGCCCTTCATGCCTGGCGATCGCTTCTGCTGATTCTGGGATAACGGCCAGTCCCAAACCGGCTTTCGCCCAGGCAATCAGATAATTACTGTCATCGCTGAGACAGAAAAAATATGCCTGAATGCCATTTTTAGCAGCAGACTGTTCCAACAGTTCCTTATAACGGCGGTGGCATAAAAGCGGCAGCCCCTGCAGCCTGCTTACATGCAGTTCAAAAGTCCCCTCCAGCTGCGGAAAAAACGCCGCATCATAGACTAATGCCAAGCGTTCAGTTGGCAGCTTATAGCTTGCAAAATAATCCTCGTCCACAGGCAAATGAACGATAGCAGTTTCAATGACCCCCTTTTCCAGCAGTTCGATCACCCGTAAACTTTCGCCGATCAACAACCGATAGGTTATTTTGGGATACAACTCTTTAAAAGCGGCAATCATCTGCGGTAATACCATCAGGCTCATCGAAGGAACAACTCCCAGTGATAAAATACCCTCCTGTCCCAGCTCACTGCTGGATAATTCACATACAGTCCGATCCGTTAAATTTAAGATCTCTTCTGCCCGATGCAGCAGCATATGGCCGGTTTCTGTCAGATGCAGACGCCGGCCTGATCTGTCGAACAGCACCACGCCCAGTTCCTGCTCAAGCTGTTTGATTTGTCTGCTTAAAGGCGGCTGCGCGATATGCAGCGCTTTGGCAGCCTCTGTAACATTGCCAAGCCGCGCTACCATTACGAAATACCGCATTTGCTGCAAATTCATAAGTATTCCTCCATTCATACTTTTTAGGTATTATAATTTCAAAAATAAGTATTTTAAGTATGATTTTATTGTTGTTATAATAATATTAAAGAAAAGAAGAACAGTCAAGTAAAGAGCAGGATGCAAAATTCAGGGAGGGATTTATATGAAAGAGAAAATTTTAATCGCTATCGACAGTTCTGATTCGTCCAGTAAAGTGCTTGCTTATGGTATCGATCTGGCCGGTAAGCTTGACGCAGAAGTAAAAGTAGTCCACGTAATCGAACCTTACAGCAAACGATCGACCATTTTGAACCAGTTAAACCCCGCTATGGTCAAACAAACCAATGAATTATATGAACTGGCCGGTCAGGAATTAATGGAAGCAGCAAAAAAACAGACAGCTGCCGCCAAAGTTCCCGTTCATTATGAAAATTTAGTTGGCAACGCCGCGCAGCAAATCCTGACCGCCGCCAAAAAATCCGAAGCTAGCATGATCCTCATCGGCAGCCGCGGCATGAACGCTGTTGCAGAATTTATCCTCGGCAGCGTCAGTTCCAAAGTTGCCATGTATGCGGAAATACCGGTCTTGATCGTTAAATAACCAACTGCTTGGGACGCAGTTTCTCCGTTATTTCCGTTCGGTATCAGAAAATTTTAAACACAGCATTAAACAAAGAAGCCTGCCGGGCTTTACCCGACAGGCTTCTTTGTTTTTTAATATTTATCAATGGCCGTGACACAAAGCCCGTTCCACGCTCCAATAAACACAATCCTGACCTACCATGGCATAGATACCGCCGCGGCGCATCATTTCCATCGCGTCCTCCTGCACACTGCACAAATAGATCTCTTTACCTTCCGCCTGCAGGCGTGCTACCAGCTTACCAAACTCCTGCGTTCCCGAGATATCCATATCCGGTACACCGCGCATGGAGAAATACACATAGCTGTAGTCCTGTGCTTTTTCGGCTATCCCTTCCAGCCGCTCAGTATTGGCAAAAACTATCGGGCCGGTAATATAACAGACCAGTCCATTTTCCGGCAGCTCTGAGTTACGGTCATGCAGACGGTTAGGGTCGATTTCATCATAGGTGATCCGCAAATGTGAAAAACGCACGGTTTGCAAAATCAGTCCGATCATCACGCCAACGACTATGGCCGTCGTCAAATCAAAAATAATCGTGCACAGCATCGTAATAATAAATTTAAAGATAGCACCGGCAAATTTACCGTCGACCATGAAACTGATCGTTGCCCATTCATTCATACGCCAGGAAACGACCATCAAAACTCCGGCCAGGGCTGCCAGAGGTATTTGCGACATCACAGGCGCTAAAATAAACATAGCTGCCAGGATTCCCAAAGCGTGGAAGATACCCGTCAATCTTGTTTTAGCGCCCGACTTGACGGCTACGCTGGTACGTGCGATGGCCGCAGTAGCGGGAATACCACCGAAAAACGGCACTATCAGATTACCGATGCCTTGCGCTACCAACTCGCGATTACTGTCTAACGGCGCGCCTGTCATTCTGCCCGCCGTAGCGCCGCAAAGCAGGCTCTCGATCATCGCCAGCACCGCAATACTGGCGGCGGGAGCCAGCAGGTTAGTCAAGCTGTTAAGGTCCAGCAGTCCGGTCACTTCCAGGCGATTATCCAAAAACAGCGTCGTCGGAATCTCGCCAACTACAGTTACGTTAAATCCAAAAAGCAGATTTCCCATTGTTGCCAGAATGATGGCCAGTAAAGACGCAGGCACCAGCGTCCCGCATAATCTGGGCAAAACCAGCATCATCAGCACAACGAAACAGCCTATGCCCGTCGCTTCCCAATTAGGTGCAAATCCCAGCTGGCCATAGCTCAGCAATTTTTCTATAGTGGATGACCCCTGCGACTGCACGCCAAAAAAATTATCGATCTGCCCCAGGGCGATGATGATAGCTATACCGGACGTAAAGCCTGTAATGACCGGCATGGGGATAAAAGAGATCAGTTTTCCCAAGTGCAGAAGACCGGCAAAAATCAAAATTATGCCCGCCAGAACCGTAGCGATAAAAACACCCTGCATATCATATTTGGCGATAATCGACATCAGGATCGCAGCCATAGCGCCTGTCGGACCAGATATCTGATAATAAGCGCCGCCTAAAGCACTGATCAGCAAACCTGCCACAATAGCAGTGATCAAGCCCGATGCGGCAGTAGCGCCACTGCCGACCCCGAAGGCCAGTGCCAGAGGTATCGCCACGGCAGTTACCGTCAACCCGGCCAGCAGATCGCTGACACACTTGCTTTTATTATAATCTGTAAATTCTTGTTTTAAATCATTGTGGAATTTTTTGAACAACATCATTATTACGCTCCTGATTTTACCCTTTGCCACAGGCAGTTCTAAATTGAAAAACAATGCCAGTATAATACATCTACGCTCGAATGTAAAGTGGTAACAGCAGCAGACGGCAATACTTATTCACTTCCAAACGCAGGGCCTGATCCAGAGATACTATTTTACAACCCTTCCACTTTGATTTTAAAATGCAGCAGAGCCAGCCAGCCCGCAATTGCCAAGGTGACGCAAACAGCGGTAATGATCCCCAGCCCTTCAATAAAATTGCTCCAGTTCAATGCACCCAGCATCATACCCAAGCTGCCAAAAACAGTATTCACCGCATTGATCAGCGACGAGGCAGAGCCGATATCCGTCTTCTGCTGATCCAATAATATGGCCGTACTGAAAGGCCTGGCAGCGCTTTCCATGATCGTGACCGGTAAAAAGGCTATTAAAAACCACCACGGTGAAATACTCCCTACTGTCAGCAGTGCTGCTGCTGACACTACAGTAAAAATAAAACAGCCATAGGTAAATTGACGCGGCGATACGATCCCGATCAGCTTCATATATAAAAACGGGCCGACAACGGCAAAAAATGAGTTAGCCGCAAAGAAATAACTGTAGACCTGCTCACTAAGCCCAAAATACTGTACATAAACATAGGAAGATACTGCCACGTAAGCCATATAAGGTGCTGCCAGCAGTGAAAATACAGTCAGTACACCAGTAAAACCAACATTTTTACCGACAACTGCCAATCTGCCGAAGGTACTCCAAAAGCTGCCCTTATAACGTTCGCTTTCCGGCAGCGTTTCTTCAAAAAAGAAGCTGGCGGCCAGATTGACAGCACCGGCGGCGATCAGGACCACGAAGGTGCCGCGCCAGCTGACAAACTGCAGCAGAAATGCGCCGATAACAGGGGCGACCATCGGCGCAATAACAGCCATAGCCTGCACCAGCGCCAAAACACGATTTTTAGTGATGCCATAAAAAGCATCTTTAACAACCGCCATCGACACGGCAACCATGCCGCCTGCACCCAAAGCCTGCACGATTCTGTACGCTATCAGACTGTAAATACTGCCGGCAGCGGCGCACAAACCACTTGCCAGCGTATACAGAACTATTCCCAGCAGTAAAATCTTCCTGCGTCCGTATTTATCACTCACCGGTCCAAACAGCAGAATACCCACTGCGAAAAAGAAGAAAAAACTGACCAGCGTCAAATTGACCATCAAAGGTGTCGCAGCAAATTCTATACCTATCGTCGGCAGTGCCGGCAGATATAAATCTATCGACAACGGTACAAACATATTCATCACAGCGATCAGTACGATCAAACCCTTTGCGCCTAAATATTTCTGCTGGATTTTTGAAGCGTTTTCCGTAAGCATTATTTTTCCTCCTTTAATCTAATAAAAAAACCGGATAAGAGAATATCTCTTATCCGGCAGTACTGCCCTCCGAGGTGTTTCCGTAAAAACAAGGTTATTTTAGCATCTGTTTAAATATTTGTCAACATTTTCACTGCAGAACATTTTGAAATATCGACCGGCCTGTCAGCTCATATCAAAAATATTAAATTGTTCATATTTGCCCCATAAATGCAGCGTCATATCTATTCGCCCGTCGGCAAGGAAGGTTACGCCCTCCGCTTCCAGCAAAGCACGTTGTTTTTCCTGCCCGCCGAAAGCATAGTCAGGTGCCAGAGCCCCGGTACGGTTCACGACCCTGTGACAGGGCAAATTCCGTCCAGAAGGAGCGCAGCTCATGATATGCCCTACCTCACGCCCAGCCAGCGGATCACCGACCTGCGCCGCTATCTGTCCGTAGGTAGCCACTTTACCGCGAGGTATCCGGGCGACTGCCTCATACACCTGCTCCGCAAATGCCGCATCTACTATCCTTTCGCCGTTATACGTAACCATAATTTTCCTCCGATTTTATTAGTATATTACAATGCCGTACCTTTTTTGGGGATAAAAAATCCAGACATATCTACGCCTTCCAGCTCCAGCAGTTTTATTTTTGTTTCAATACCGCCGGCATACCCAGTAAAACTGCCGTTTGCACCAACGACCCGGTGGCAGGGAATAATAATAGAAATGGGATTATGTCCAACAGCACCGCCGACAGCCTGGCTTGACATCCGTTCCTTCTGCAGCTTCACTGCCATTTTTTTAGCAATAGTGCCGTAAGTTGTTACCTCTCCATAGGGGATCGTACATAAAATTTCCCAAACTCCCTGACGAAACGCATTGCCTTGTGGTGCCAGCGGCAGTTCTGCCGCATCAGGCTTCTGCCCGGAAAAATATCTGTCCAGCCACTTTTTTGCAATATCGAAAAGCGGCACAGCATCCTTTTCAATCAAAGCTTCCTTCAGCGTCCCCTGATAATACTTTTGCCCTTCCAGCCATAAGCCGACCAGATTTTTACCGCAAGCGTCACACGCAAGCGTAATTTTTCCCAGGGGCGATAAATAAGTCGTAGAGTAGTACATATAGGGCCTCCTCTATAATGTATTCCATAAATTAACCGTAGCATAACTGCGCCAGGGACGCCAGGCTTCCGACAGTGCCTGCAGTTCTTTAGGCGTGTGATCCGGCAGCGCCTTTTTTATTCCTGCATCCGTTGGCAGAAAAGCATCGGGCCAGCCCATTGCCCGCATGGCTATATACTGTGCCGTCCAACTGCCGATACCGCGAATAGACTGCAGCTTTTGCATTTCTTCCTCCGGATTGCCCCAGAAGCCAAAATCATTTTTTTCGTCTGCCAATACCCGTGCCAGTTGATAAATCGTATTCGCACGCGCAGAAATAATACCTAGTTTTCCCAAATGCCCGCTGATATTTTCTCCCAGTGCAAGTATCGCCGCAGGCGCAGGAAAGCTGTGCGTAAGACCCTCGATACCTGTCTGGACCTGAGTTCCATACGCGGCGACGAGCCTTGCAGCTAAAGTACTTGCAGCTTTTACAGTGACCTGCTGACCCAGTACAGCCCGCACCGACATTTCAAAAACATTGAAGCAGCCGGGCAGTCTGGTTCCTAAAACACACAAACCGGGCTGCAGAGTATTCATCACCTGCAGCGTTTCATATACTGCCTTAGGCTCACAATATAAATCAAATAAATTCTTGATGCGGGCCAATACCTCAGGAAGCACCGGCAGAAGACTTTCGCTGACCGTAACGCTCAAAGTATTTTCAGCCGGTCTGTGCCCGACCCGCACCCAGCCGCAGAACTGCTGGCCTTCCGCATTTTGCAGCTTTACCGTACGCAGATATTCATCATTATTTACAACTTCTATCCCTGTTATCGCCCGTCCTGCCAAAAACTTTATTATTTTATCCCAGGCATAAGGAGGGCGGTAACCAAGAGCCAAGGTGATCTCACCGTTATGGCTTTTTGCTTCTGCCTGTCTTTTCCGCAAAGCTGTGGGCACAAGCTGATAATGTTTTTTAAATAAATCGTTAAAACGGCGCAGACTGCCAAATCCTGCCGCCATTGCAACTTCCAGCACTGAAAGATCGGTGTCGGTAAGCAGATTTTTGGCAAGCAGCAAGCGGCAGGTCTGTAAATATTGGACAGGGGAAACGTGGTATTCCGCAGTAAATACGCGCCGCAAATGTCTGTCCGTACAACCAAGCCGTTCTGCTATTTCCCGCAGGCGCTGGCCGCTGCCGCAATTCCTTTCCAACATTCGCGCAGCCCGGTAAACTAAATCAGCCGTAGCATCAGTAACAGAGGTCCCGGGAGCAAGTTCCGGCCTGCACAAAAGGCAGGGCCTGTAGCCGGCCTGTTCCGCAGCGGCGGCCGTCCTGAAAAAAGTGCAGTTTTCCGCTTTGGGCTGTCTGGCTTTGCAAACCGGACGGCAGTAGATTCCCGTAGACGATATGCCAACGAAAAAACGTCCGTCAAAACGAGCATCTTTGGCTTTAAAAGCCGCGTACAATCCCTTGATATTTTCCTGCATCACCGTTTGCCTCCTTACTTGAAATCGCTTTAATTATATCATAACTTTTCTATAATTCCCGCCATTTTCGGACATGCTTTTATTAAAATAATTATCAGAACCACCTCGATCGCAACACGCACGAGCAAATATTTCCACCAAGCATTTTCTTTTATATTGTTTATTTCATTGCACAAGTATATAATAATAGCGGTATTGATTTTTAAACAGATTACTGAACGTACTCCATTCACTTGAAAGAACCTAAAATATTACTACAAAAGGGAGGTAATTTATGCCAAAAATGTTCCTTGTTCTTATGATACTTTTACTGACGAACAATATTTGTAATGCCGCGATCTATAAAAATATCGAAAATGATTTTCTGATCGATATCGGCGATAACTGGAACCTTTCAGACAAGAGCACCCAGGAAGGCGGTATGGTGCTGATATTTACGGCTTCAGACGATAAAAAAAGCACTGTAAGGGTAGGCGTTTCTCCGGTTATAGACGAAAAGGAAAACGCAACTTTGAGAAATATGCCTAAAGAATTATTAAATGAATATTTTGACGCATTTATCGGGATGACCAAACAGGCATCAAGTAAATATAATATCACTTTCGCCGACTGTAAAAATATAGGCCCTCATTATGTACTTCTTGTGAACGCCTCTTTGCCTATGGACATATACAAAAAAGATAAGCAGCTTCCCTTTGTAAAATCAAATGCCTTCATTGTTTTTAAGAAAAAAATATATTTATTTATGATGGATTCCTGGGATACGGAAGAAACACATCTGCAGCAGCTCACAACAATGATCAAATCGCTGCAGCCTCTATGATTGCACCAGAAAATATATTATAAAAAAATAAGCTCAAGATTTTTCATAGTTTTGAAAAATCTTGAGCTATCTTTTTTTTGGAGCTACTGACAGGATTTGAACCTGCGACCCTCTCATTACGAATGAGATGCTCTACCAGCTGAGCTACAGTAGCGATTCAGAGCATAATAAGCTCTGCCATATAGTATAACGCAACCCGGCAAGTGCTGTCAATATACCCTGTTTGCAACAGCTCATTTTCTCAGCAGGATTTTAATTACTGCCCATCGATAAACAAACCTCCGTTCCATAAAAATGGAACGGAGGCTGGGGATATTCTCAAGCAAGCTGGAGGGTTGCAACACCTTGCCGAAAATCAAAGCAATTATTTAGAAACTCCATCTGGCGCCGACATTCCATTGCCAGTCTTTTTTATAATCGCTGCCGGCGCTGCGTTCGACATCGACATAGAAGTAATTGTTTTTACCAGTCTGCACTGCCGCGCCTAGTCCATATTCAAACCAGGTATCATCAAAATCACGGTCCAGTCTTGCTTTTGTACCGCCGGCATCCACCATCGAGGCATTATAGCCGCCGCCAAATTCATGCATCAGATTAGCTTTCAAGTATATATTAGTTTTTTCATTGATATCTTTACCAATATTGAAACCAATACGTCCCACAAAACTGTCGATTCCATCCTGATCTACCCTGATGCCATTGCTTGTGGTGTAGTCAGTTCCGCGCAGCCTGCCAAAAGTGAGCTGGGCCTGCGGTTCGATATACCAATTATTTTTCAGATTGTTTTTGCGCCCATATTCCGCGCTTATCGATAAGCCATTTTGGTCATAGTCACCGGTGATCTTATTGCCGGAGGTATCAAAAACCTTAAAATCATTATCAAGCTGACTGTATTTCACCACTAAATCAAGGTAATGGCCCTTAGCACCGATCTGCGTACCGTAAATATTTAAAGCTTTAACTTTATTCTCGCCGCTGCCGCTGCTGTAGCTGCTGTCGCCATCCAAATAGCTGAAGGAAATACCAGCATAACGCGTATACGCCGGCGTTGACTTCAATTTTTGGTCATAACCAAGCTCATACTGCGTGTATTTATTCTCAAATTCAAATTGATCGCTGCGGCTCAGCTTACCGCCTTTGACCCTTACCCAGACGCCCTGTTCATCTGCACCATGCTGGCGCAGATCGCCCAGCCGCTGCAGCAGCTGATCATGGTCGCACCAGGTATGATAAGCCAGCGCACCAGAAGCGGCGATAGCCTCCACACTGGTTGTCGGCAGGTTAAGATTTGTAATGCCTTTCAAATACCAGTCTGTCGTATAACCGGAAGCAGCACTGTCTTTTTGTCCCAGCTCATAACGCTGCCAGTACAAAGTGCCTTCCTGATCATCAGCCGTAAAAGTACCGCTGCCGTTGACACTGGCTAAAACAGTATTTTCTGCCGCCTGGCCTATTCCCGGATCACTGTCGAGTCCATTTATCTCCTTCAGTGACAGTGTCTGGCTTCCGCTGAAATCACCTGTGACATAAATTTTATCACTGGCATCAACCTGGGAACCATCAATATCCATAATGATCGTCCCACCGTTACCTGTCAGCGTTTCCACAGACAGCGTACTGAAAGCCTTATTATCGCCAGTCATATCGATCACAGACTGTTCATTCTGCAAACTGTTGAGCTGTGAATTGCCAGTCAAAGTCCACAGCGAGTTTTTAGCCATAGTTAAGGTGCTCTGTGAATCATTGCCGCTGTCGAGCACAGCCTTTCCCTCAAACCGCGAACCTTCTGCCAGATCTAATGTAAGAATGCCGCCGTCCGCAGCCCTGATATCGCCGACAATATTATAAACACCACTGCCGGTAATAGTACTGACGGCAGCTGTATCACTATCTTTACCTTCCGCACTGAAAGCATAAGCATCTTTTGTTGAATCCACAGTAACAGCAGCGTCCTGTAAAATTACCGTGCCGCCGGCAAGCGCCGTTACGCCATGAGACTCACTGCCAACTGTCGTTATGACCGCGTCTTTTTTTAATTCGATCAGAGTGCCGTCATAACGGGCGTCTACACCATGTGACTGATCCCCCAGAGTTTTGATTTCTGCCCCTTCATCAATAGTGATTTTGCCGCCGGCAGCAGTAAAATCATATACTTTAGTAATATTGCCGCCGCGGACAGCCGAAGCCTTATCGCCCTGAGTACTGATCTCGGCATCTTTGCCAACATAAAGCGTGGAATCGGCATGGATACCATAGACAGCAAAGGACTCGTCCCCTTCCGTCCAGATAGTTGCCTTATCGCCTACACTTATCTGTCCGGAGCTCCCCTGTTTAGTACCAACACCGTTAAAACCAGTATATGATAAATAGCCCGCCTGAACGGCATTTGCGCCATAACCTTTCCCTTTGGCATAAATCGTACTGTCGTCGCCGATTGTAATATTACTTTGGCCTTGGCTCGCATTGCCATCCATCGATAATACCGCAATGCTGTTGACATCATAGCCTCTGATATTATCGTGCCCTATCGTAACACCGTTGCCGATTTCAATCTTACCGCCGCTGGAGGAAGCAAGCGCTGCCCCTGTAGCACCATAACTGTTGCCGGTAACTGTACTGCCATCGCCTATTTGGAGCAGAGAATCTTTACCCGTAACGTACACAGCAGAATTAGCTGATGAATTTAAAATACTGCCGGCACCTAAAATAACTGTCGCCTTTTGACCATAGCTGCTTGAGTCTACACGTACCGCAGAAGATTTAGCCTCAACGATCGTTTTACCAAGCTTAATACTGCAATCGCCGCTGCCTGCAACGCCCCCTGTAGCATAAGTCTGGATTTGGATACCATAGCCGTCGCTGGTAACGGTAACATTATCGCCAACAATCGTACCGCCATCTTTATACCCGACAAAAATACCTGTTGTATTAGAACCGGTATTTATTACAGAATCAGCTGTCATCGTGTAGGTACTGCCGTCTGTAATCCTTACGGGACTTACATCTGCGGCCTGCGCTAAAAGCGGCATATTTATTATCGCCAGTGTGACCGCCATTCTTAAAGCTTTCTTGTTATCCATTTTTATCTCCCCTTTGATTTTTTATATAAACTTATAGTAATAAGTTTATGTTTTGGCCAGTTTATCGTTTCCTTTCACTTATCCGCTATATTGTTTATCTGTTTGTTAATATTTTTCCTTAATATTTTATTAATATATTGTATTGCTATTTTTATTCTTATTCTTTAATTTACATTATACTATCATATTTGTCCCCCCCCGCAAGACATTTTTGTTGTAATTGCATACGCTTGTCTGAAAGTCTTGCAACTGGTACCAATCTGACTTTAACCAAGCTCAAAAATAAAGCGCCGTTTTTCAACGGCGCATAAAAAAAGTTACCCGTTTTGCTTAAAAAAACAAAACGGGTAACCGGGGAGTTATTCAAACGGAATATTTTATACTCCGCCTAAATATCCATATTCAGTTATAAGTTTCTTTAACAACAAATTTTAATTTGCGTCTGCCAGCAACCTTTTAATCGTCATTTTCTTTAAACTTTTTTCCAGTTCTTCCTGCAGCTTGCAGTAAAACCCGCGGACCGGACAATTTTCAGTAGCATAACGGCTGCAGAATTTATCCTCTTCCAGACAACGGTTAACCCTCATTGTCGGTTCCATGATATTGAGGATATCCAATAAAGTGATATCATCTATTTTCTGTGCCAGCGAAAAGCCGCCCTGCGCTCCTACCAGTCTTTCAATGATTCCAGCCTCTACCAGCTTATGAGTTATTTTCAGTACATAATTTTTCGGAATCCCCATCGCGGCTCCGATTTCTTTTGATGTAGTGATCTCTTTTTTGATTGCCAAATACAAAACTATTCTTATGGCATAGTCAGTAGTAACGTTCAGCTGCATACTTTCCCTCCGCAAACGACCCTTTAAATTATCAATAACAATTATTTTTAGCGGTTTCCTATTTTTCAATACTCTTGTTGCTTTATTATACTTTATCAAATGTTACTTGGCAATAGCTTTAATTAAAAATCCTTAAAACATAAAAAAAGACCCGGAATAAATTCCGGGTCTGGCATTTAAATTTTTTTGATCGCCGCTACGACTTTAGAATAATTTGCTTCAGCCTGAGCGAACAGCCCGTCCAAATCTTCATACTGATCATTACGGCAGTCCTGGCACATTCTGGAAAAAATCTCATATAGTTTAATAAGACCAAGATTTCCACTGACGCCTTTCAGCGTATGCGCTACAGGCAGTACCTCATTATAATGTTTATCAGCGATGAGTGTACGCAGTTTATTCATATTTTCGTCGTCAACAAATTTTCTCAGAAACTTTATCATCAGCATTTCATTATTCATAAAACGTCTTAAAGTTTCTTCGACATTAACGCCGGCACCTTCTAATTCTGTTTGAACAAATTTATCCATAACTTCCGTCCACCTTTTCACTACAGCTTTTACTGATATTTATATTATAACATAAAGGTTTTGGAAATGCAGGTTTAAAAAGCTTTGCTCAGATTTTATTTTTCGGTTTGCGGCCTCTGGTTTTTTTCACTCCGTCCAGACTGTTTTTCTTAACAACCTTGGCCAGTTCAGTAATCAGATGCAGCTCATGGGCGTCGCAGCCCTGCAATAATTCTGCCAGCTCATTTTGGAAAATCTTCTCGCTGCGGTGAATATTATCACAGAGAAGCTCGTCTACGGAAACATCCAGAACATTAGCCAGATGAATAATCGTAGGCAGGCCTAATTTAGTATTTCCTGTTTCAATATTACTGATATGCGGTGTAGACAGACCGGTCACTTCTGCGATATAGCCTTGGGTAACGCCTTTACACGCACGGGCAGCTTTGATTCTGACCCCAATAGCTTTGTAATCAATGTTCATTTCTTCACAACTCCTTTTAATTTAATCTGCATTTACGAAATTGCAGATACAGCAGGCAATAGTTTTTTTAATATCTAAGAATACATTCGCAGAATTTATTATAACTTAAACCTCAGGCTAAAGCAATACTTTCTTGCATAAAAATATTTGTAATCGTTTTTAAATATAGGCATAAGTTATAAAAATACAAATTAAATTGATATTTAAACTATTGTCTTTAAGCTGGAAGAAGTGGTACCGTTAAACTGCCTTCAGGCATCAGAATAATATTATAGTCATTGCCAATTACTTTTTCGGCTTCAGCCAGGGCTTCTTCCACGGTAGGCACTGCTTCGAACAGCATATCATGCGCCAGCTCTTTGTCCAGTGACGAAACTAAAATAAACTTTGCTTTTTTGGTAAGACGTGTTACCGCGAAAGCTTTATTGGCACCGATCTCAAAATGTTTTTCCAAGTCGGCTTTGATAGCGTCTGCCGTTCCCAAACGTTTGCAGGTTTCTTCCAACACCTTCGAACCGCTGCCTTCTTCACATTCGCCGATAATGATCACTACCCCGCCTTCGCGCACAGCACACCAGGCATTATCCATTGTTTTCTGCAGCTGATATACATTGATATCCTTGGGATAACCGCCGCAGCTGGCGATAACCAGATCTGCCGCCTGCGGGATCTCGACACCGTAGACCTGATCGACGAATTTGCAGGCTTCCTGATGTGCTTTTACATAATCACCGGCAAAAATCTTTAAAAATTCATGCTGAGCATTCAGGATCGCATTAAAAAGAAATACGGAATGGTTTTTGGCAAACATGGCCACACCTTCCATTTGATCTTCATAAACAGGATTGCCGACAGTTTTACCCAGACCTGCATTAGGATCCAGCATAAAGCTGTGGTTGACACGTACGGTTTCCATAGCTGCAACACCCGGCAGAATGGCTTTCCGTCCGCCGCCGTAACCACTGAAATAATGATGTACGATCGTTCCAGTCATAATAACGTGATCGACATGACAGATATGCTTATTGAGCCAGACCGGCGTACCGCGGGAGGTATCACCGAAATACTCAAAATCCTCACTGACCTTGGCATCACTGTTATACATTTTTAAACGCCCTGCCACCTCTGCACCGACGGCTTCGACCATTTCTTCATGAGTCATATTACGATGCGTGCCTAAGGCAAAAACGATATGCATATCCTCGTCCTTGATACCCAGCTTATTCATTTCGTTGACCAGAATGGGCATAAAGACAAAACTGTTGGCCACACGTGTCGGATCATTGCAGATAAAGGCAATCTTCTGTCCCGGTTTGACCAGTTCGTTGATTGGCGCACTGCCGATAGGATGATAGACGGCATCTAAAATCGCCGCTTTGACATCCTCCAGCAATGGCATTTTGGCAACTGTGACCTCTTTGATAACACGGTCGGACTCCAGAGAAAACTCTTTACTGCCATGACCATATTTATAGGAATAATGACTTATGCTCATACAATCAACTCCTTTATTTTTGTTAACTCTATTGTACCATAGACTATGACAAATAAAAAAGGACGGAAAGCTCCGTCCATGTATTTTTTTAATTTATTTTTTAGGCAGTGACAATAAAACCACAGTTAAAATAATGCAGGTCATCCCGACCAGATCCTCCAGCGTCAGAGGCGTTTTCAGCCACAGCACTACGGCAATGATCGAAGCTAAAGGTTCGGCACAGGAAATAAGACTGGCTTTAGTAGCGCCTACTACTTTTAATCCCACTAAAAAAACACTATAGCTCAGTACCGTAGCCCCCAGGATCAGATAGACCATAGCAGCGACTGCCGCACCATCCCAATGGCCGCTGGGCTCAAAAGGATTGATGAAGATACAGAGAAATCCGCCTGATAAAAATTGTCCCCAGCCGATGATCAAAGTCGTCGAATATTTTTGCAGCAGCCGAAACGGCATAACTGTATAAAACGCCAGGGAAATAGCAGAAATTATCCCAATGGTCAGCGCCGCCGGCGACAATACCACCGAATCCAGGCTGCCGTGAGTAGCGATCAGAAAAACTCCGGCCAGAGCAAAAAAAATACCGACGAACTCACGCCCTTCCGGCAGGCAGCGGTTTTTCCAGGACATCCACAGCATGACAAAGATCGGCGCCGTATATTGCAGCACTGTAGCAGTAGCCGCATTGCACAGTGAGATCGTGTAATAAAAACCAAACTGTGCCCCTAACAATCCCAGAAAAGAAAATGCCAGCAGATCTTTACGATCTTCTTTATCCTGCAGCACTGCCCAGATATTCTCGCCGCGACACAGCAGATAGCCTAAAAAGACCACGCCGGCAATGATCTGTCTTACCGCGATAAGCCAGGGAGCGCCTACATCATAAAATTGAAATAAAAACTGGCCGGCAACGCCGCCCAGTCCCCAGGCTGCTGCTGCCAGCAGAATGAATATCACGCCCAGGCGAAATGAAAGCTGCATAAACTGCACTCCTTTAAATATCAATAGATTTCATTGTACGCCAGCGGCGGGATTTAGTCAATAAAAAACCGTACCGGCTTTAAATACTGGTACGGTTCGTTATTTTTTATTAAATGATCGCCATAAAATAACACAGAGAACAGAATAATATTGTTAATGTTATCATGATCGGATCGGCGATCGAAGTACGGTAATTTTCCGGATTATATTTGGGACTGTTGCGCAAAGGCTTGGCATCCAAAAATTCCATTGGGTTATGACTCAGCTCCATGGATTTTTCATATAATACCTCCCAGGTATTGCCAAGCGCCCGGCTTACTGCACAGCACAGATAAGACAGCCCGGTCACGATGCCCGCAAAAGGCTTCCGGTAAAACCAGTCCGTATCCAGTGATAAAGCTGTATGCGGCGCCATTTTTGGCAGATACATCATAAACGGCAGCATCGCCATTCCTACCATCTGCAGATATTGCGCAACATGGTCGATAGTATAAGGCTGGAATGCCACCATCTGACAAGGCAAAGAACGATACAGTAATTCTGGATAAACACCATATGCAATACAAAGAACTGAGCCTATCCCCATAGCCACATACATATTGGCCGGAACTGTTTGCTTGATTTCAATACCACGGTCAGGTGCCAGAAAAATGAAATAAATCATTTTTAAAGTAATTGATAAAAATGTACCAATACTCCCCAGCTGCAAAATCAATTCCAAAATGGAATTATGCGCATCTGCAGCGGCAGAAATAGTCATTGATTTAGTAACGAAACCAATAAAACCAGGTACGCCGGAAATCGACAACGCTGCAATAACAAAGAACAAAAATACTAATGGCAGTTTTCTTGCCATTCCTCCCAATTCATTAATGCGACGAACGCCAGTGGCATAAATGATAGCCCCTGTAGCCATAAATAATATGGACTTAAAGAGAATATTAGCGAAAGCGTGTACTGCCGCACTGTTAGAACCCATGCTTGTACCTAAACCTACCACCGCTACCATGAATCCTACCTGGCTGATGATATGGTAACTGAGTAAACGCCTCATATCATTTTCTATGATCGCGTAACAGGCACCATATAACACCATAACTGCACCGGCCCAAATCAGTACTTCCGTACCGGCAAAGATGCGGATTAAGCAATAAACACCAACTTTTGTCGTAAAAGAGCTAAGAAATACACTGCCAGTAATCGTGCCTTCAGGATAAGCATCTACTAGCCAGGCGTGCAGCGGCGGTATTGCCGTATTAATGGCGATACCGGTTAAGATCAACCAGAAAGCAGCGTCATGGAGACCTGTCGCCAAATTAGTTATCATCAGATCACCGGAACGAACCTTCAGGAAAATGCCTGCCAGCAAAAGATTGCCGCCAAACATATGCACTAACAGGTAACGATAGCCAGCCTGGCGAGCCGCTTTTGTGTCGTTGCACCAAATTAAAAACAACGAAGTTGCAGCCATCAGCTCCCAAAAAAAGATCAACGTCAGCCAATCGTTAGCGAAGGTCACTCCCAGCGCGCCGCAGGCATAAGCCATGGAACACAGGGCCTCCATCCGATTGTCGTTGTGCATGGCATAAATGCCGCCAATAGTGGCGATCATGCAGAAAACCAGCCCAAAAAGCCAGCTCAATTCATCCACATGCAAGTAATGCAGGATATACGTATTGTCGCTGAAAGACACTGTCAAATCAGTACCCAGCCGCAACTGGCAAAACGCGGCCAAAGCAGCCAGCGGGCCTATGCCGATAACGAACCGGCGCAGTAGTTTTGGCGCCAGCAGCGCCAAAAAGCCTACTAAAAGAAGAATCAGTCCGGGGTGCAGATTACTCATTATCGTCACCTCCGTCATCATCTTCATCATAATAATCTTCTTTCTTTTGCAGCAGCGGCATCATCAGCATTTTAGAGACGATGATTAGCAGCCAGCCACCCAAAAAACCAAAGGCAACGTTAAAGCCGATCGTTTCGTGATACCATTCGTGGTAGTGTGGGTGCGCAAAGAAAAATTCTACGATCACCGAAAGAGCTACTACTGCCCCTACGAGCCAATAGACCTGTTTTTTTTGCAAATTCATCACCAGCCACCTCCGGTCCAGCCTTTGCAGATACTATCTGCCGCCTGAGAAGCCATATCATAGAAATTCGGCGCGATTTCCGGCACAATGCCCAAAACCACAGCTAAAATAGTAGTAAAGCAAATAGGAAGCAGCATTCTGTAGCTGACCTCACCGTAAGTCCTGAATCCTTCCTGCGGATCTCTTTTAAAGAAAGCGATGCGGCAGACTGGCATCAGATAGGACAAAGCCAGCATAGCACTGGCAATCAGCACTGCTACATACAGGGGTTTGTTGGCCTGCAATGCCCCCAAAGCCAGGTTCCATTTACTGATAAACCCGACTAAAAACGGCATCCCGGCTATACCCAACGAAGCAATAGTAAAACAGCTCATGGTGATCGGCATTTTTTTACCGATACCGTTCAGCTCACTGATATTTTTCAAATGCGTTCTGACAATGATAACACCGGCGCACATAAAAAGCGTGATCTTCATGACCGCATGGGCCACCAAATGCAGATACGCGCCTTTGATGCTGAGCGGAGTCAGAAGCGCCGCACCTAAAACTATATAAGATAACTGACCTATAGTCGAATAAGCCAATCTTCTTTTTAAATTGTCCTGCTGCAATGCAATCAACGATGACATCAGAATACTACCAACCGCAAACCAGGCTAAAACGTCGGCCATACCGATCTCAGACAACAGCTTAGGTCCGAAAACGAAGCCGATGATACGCAGAACTGCGAAAACACCGGTCTTAACAACCGCTACCGCATGCAGCAGGGCGCTGACTGGCGTAGGGGCGATCATCGCTGCCGGCAGCCAGCCATGCAGCGGCATGACAGCTGCTTTTACCGACCCGGCCAGGATCATGATCAGGAAGATGAGCTGCAGCTGCCAGGTCGGTGCCATATCCGTTGTCAAAAAGCCGCCCGCCTTGAAATCCATCGTACCGGAAATGCAGTAAACTGCCACCAATCCGGCCAAAAACAGCTGCCCGGAAATCAAAGTGTAGATCAGATATTTACGGCTGGCCAGCAGAGCTTCTTCATTACGTTTATGCAAGACCAACGGGTAACTGGCAATTGTCAGCAGCTCGTAAAAAAAGAAGAATGTCAGCAGATTAGAAGCCATCGCAATGCCCATAACCGCACTCATACAAATCGCAAAAGCAGCAAAATAACCAGTTTGCTCATGCTCATCATTACAGCGCATATAACCAATGGAATAAAAGTTGATCGGGATCCACAAAAGCGCTGCCAGACAGGCAAAGAGAATACCAGCGCTGTCAGCACGCAGAGTAAAGCTGATCTTATCAGTGATCTGCATCAATGTCCATTCGTAAGTAATCCCATTCAAAACACCGGGTATCATCGACACTATCAAACCGAATTTTATAAAAGAAGCAATAACGCTCCAGCTTTCACGCAGGTTAGGATAGCGACGGCAAAACGAAATTAAGACCGCTGCTAAAAAAGATACGCCAACAGCCAGAAAAGGTCTGCAATCCATGATCGTCATCTCAGGAACACCTCCGGCAAGCCAGATTTGAGAATGTCGTCAACAATGTCCACGCTGTAGAAACCCAGGACCAAAATCCCAAGGCCGGCACATAAAATTGGGATCGCCATTTCTGCCGGCAGCCCCAATTTGCCTTCGTGCTTGTGCACTTCAGCCAGAGAAGCTTCATGCTGTACGAACATCTGCTCCAGAATTCGAAAAAAATAAATAGCATTCAACAAGCTGCTGATAACAAGAATAACGATATAGAAATACTGCCCGCCCTGATAAGCTCCCAGCATCAGATACCATTTACTGAAAAAGCCTGCCGTCGGAGGGATACCGACCATCGACAAAGCCGCTAACGTAACGGTGATCGTGCTTAAAGTCATTTTTTTATTCAGACCGCCTAAACGGTACAGATTGATTTCGCCGAAACGGTACTGGATACCGCCGATAACAAGAAATAGCGCGCTTTTCATAAAAGCGTGGTTGATGATATGCAGTACGGCGCCGATAAAACCATACATATTGCCGATCGCCAGACCGATAGCAATGTAACCGATCTGCGCCACACTGGAATAAGCCAGCATCCGGCGGAAGTCGTACTGGGCCAGCGCCATGATCGAACCGATCAGCACGCCGCCGATGCCAAGAATGCCTAAAACTGTTAAGGCCGTGCTGATGATCGGATTATTGACACCGAAAATATAAAAGAAGAAACGAATGATTGCGTAGGCTGGAACCTTGCTCATCACGCCGGCAATAAAGGCCGCCGAACCGGGATGGGCAAAGTTGTAAGCGTCCGGCTGCCAGCCGTGCAGCGGGAACAGTGCCATTTTGATACCGAAACCGATAAACAGACATGCAACCGCTAAAGCGAACGGCGGCGAACTGAGATAAGGCATGATCCTTTCGCCCAGATCAGCCATATTCAAAGTACCGGTCATCGCATACAGATAGGCGACAGAAATCAGATACAGGGAAGCGCCGATCGTACCGATCAGCATATAACGGAAAGCTGCCAGCATGGACTTTTTACCGCCCATGGCGATGAGTCCGTAACCGGACAGGGACATGACCTCTAAATAAACGTACAGATTGAACATATCGCCGGTGATGACCATACCGCACAGGCCCACCGTCAAAAGTCCGTACAAGGTGTAATAACCGCCGATATGCAGCCAGTCTTCCTTCCGCATGAAGGGCTTGCTGTACACAGCGACCATCAGCGAAATGAAGGTGATCAGAACCGCCATCACCGCGCTCAGCGGATCGATGACAAACTCAATGCCCAAAGGCGGTTCCCAGTTGCCCATCCAGTAGTGGATCGCTTCGCCGCTGGTCAGAGTTTGATGCAATACCTGCAGCGAGCAGGCCAGCGAACCGGCGATCGAGCCGATGACCAGCCAGGAACCGAGATTCTTATTGAACTTGCTGAATAAGAGGCAGAGCAGAGCCGCCGTCAGAGGCAGCAGCACGATCAGTACAGGACAATGCTGGATCATTTGCTGGCCCTCCTTATAACCTCTACTTCTTCAACGGAGCCGTAAACTTCTTTGATCCGCATCAGCAAAGCAATGGCCACACCCGTTGTACCCAGGCTGACAACGATCGCAGTCAGCATCAGACAGTGGGGCAGCGGATTGATATAGGAAGCGGCGTCCGTTACGGCCGGATCAAAAATCGGAATCATACCGCCTTCCTTTTGTCCCAGGCACAGGAAGAAGAAAATAACAGCAACCTGCATGACGTTCATCGCCATCAGCTTTTTCATGTAATTTTTGCTCAGAACCATACCGTACACGCCCAGAAAAAACAAGATCATGACCAGCGTGTAGATCCCCTTGGTCTGTAAAAATTCATTTAGCGCTCCCATTTTCGTCCCCCCTTTCCACAACAGCATCCAGAATATTGAGAATCGTCATCATAACGCAGATCGTTACCCCGATCTCAATAAATAAAATCCCCAAAGCATGCAGCTCGTTGGTATGCTCTGCTTTAAACGGCAGATAACTGTAATCCAGGAAATTGCCGCCGTTAAGCATTGCCAGCCAGCCGGTAGCCGCATAGATGAAGGTCCCGACGCCGGCCAGGACCAGCGAATTTTTTATCGAAATATTGAACGATGCCTGATCGCCCATGATCAGTCTGGATAAAACCACACCGATCGACAGCAGCGCGCCCGCCTGGAAGCCGCCGCCGGGTCCGGCCTCGCCGAAAATCAGAACATACACTCCGTAAACCAGAGAAAACGGCACTATAAGCCTGAACGCCGTATCAAGGACTATGCCGCCGAAAGGTTTCTTCATGCGTCCTCATCCTCCTTTTCCGGTCTGCGTCCCATCGTACTGCTGCTCAGCAGCATCACGACTGTCAGCCCGGCCAGAAACATCACTGTAGTTTCCCACATCGTATCGAAGCCTCTATAGTCGGCCAGAAGCCCGGTAACGATATTGGGCGACCCGGTGTCCTGCACGCTGCGCTCGATGTAAATAGGCGTAACATGCTGGTTCGGCGCCGAATTGACATCGCCGATGAACGGCAGATATGTCACAAAGGAACAGAACATCCCTGTGATAACTGCCAGTAAAACTGTTACTAAACCGCGCATTACTTACACCACCTGTCTATTTTCTTCAGCGACACTACAAAATAGATCGTTGAGATCGTGCCGATAACGGCCTCTGTAAAGGCTACGTCAGGCGCGCCCATCATCAGATACAGCAGCACGGCACAGAAACTGAACTCACTGTAAATGACAGCCGCGCACAGGATATCCTTGCAGAAAATAACGCAAACAGTAGTAATTATAAGGAATACCAATAACAGTGCTTCAATGATGTAGATCTGCATCTTCCTTATCCTCCTTTGCGTCTTCTTCCAAAGTCCAGACATGATGGCCTGATTTATAGGCCGCCTTGCTCAGAATATGCGTGCCGATCGGATTCCCCAAAACGATCAGCAGGGAAATCAGCAGCAGCTTCACCGAAACTATCGTCATACCTTCATAGATCATCAGCCCGATAAAAGAAAGCATGATACCGAGAGTCTCACTGTTGCCGGAAGCATGCAGCCGGCAGTAAAAATCGGGCAGCCTCAGCATCCCGATAGCTGAAGCCAATAAAAAGAACGCCCCGCCGGCGAGAAATATCTCGGCGATCAATTCTCGTGCAGTAAGCTCAAACATCATACATCCTTACCTCCCAGATATTTCGCTATGATCACCGAACCGACAAAGCCTAAAATAGCATAAGAAAGGGCTATGTCCACATACATTTCCGGACGTCCGTCCAGATAACCGAACAGAATGATCAAAAGGATCGTATCAGTACCCGTTACACCCAGGCCATTCATCCGGTCGTACACCGTCGGCCCCTGGAAAACACGCTGCAGCATCATACCGATAACAGCAATCACTGCCATCATTATCGCGATAATCATATAATGCATATGCTACTCCCCTTTCAATACCATAAAATCGAATTTTTCACCGAAAAGCTCCGCTACTTTACGCGGCATAGCCCCGGACAGCAGCCCTTCCGCCGCCCCGTCAGTCAGAGCGTGGACTTCGTAGATCCCCTCCGGCGTGACGTTGATCGTCACCGTCCCCGGCGTCAGCGTAATGGAATTTGCCAGCAGCACCTTCGCCATCGGGTTATCCGCCCTGAATACGAAGCTGATCACCTTCGGGTCGATCCTGAGCTCCGGCCGTACCGTCGCTTTGACCACGTCGATATTCGCCAGCACCAGCTCTTTTACCAGCCACAGGCTGTAGCATAAAAATGCAGCCGGCGAAACACCCAGTGCAAAATATTTTTTGGTGCCGTCGGCATTGGGCAAAAGCAGCAGCGGGTAACAGATCCAGGCAACCACCGCGCTGGTGATAAGTCCGTACACGACAAATTTAACTGCAAAATCTCCTGACAGCGCCAGCCAGAAAACAAACATCAGTATCCCCAGGGAAAATAAATGCGTCAGCGGAGACCCCACTATCGTCCGATCTTTTAAAACACTCTCTTTCTCCACAGCAACCACCCTTCTTTTCACAGCAAACTTATTTCAAGCAATACAAATACCGCTTCCACGTCTTTGTGAAACCGGTAGGCAAATTCTCTATACAATTCTGCATAGATAGCGACAGTTTCAAGACGGGTCGAAATGTCCCGATGTCGTTTTTTGCTTCGTCCTCAGCCCTTCGTACGGCTGATTAGGTTGCAAAGCATCGGAAACAGAACCTCCTGAGACACTGGTCTGCTAATTAGTTTTACAGCATCCCTGGCAAAAGCAAAATCTTGCCCTTATTCTATGTTTTTATTTTTATTTTATATTAGACAAAAATCGCAGAATTCCTGCTATTTTTCAGCAAATTTGCTCAAATAGCAGGAATTTTTTCTAATTGCGACGAATCGCTTATAATTTTATTTCTTTAAAAAGGCATTTCCCCTGCGGCAGCACTCTGCCGGCGATCCGCGCGCCGCGTTCCACATCGGCGGTAAAGCAGACCTCCAAAGTACCTGCTCCTTCAGAGCGCAGAAGCCCCTCTGCAGCCAGAACCGTCTTCGTATCCTGCGCGGTAGCGTCCGCCGGGTCGATCACAGTCACCTCACTGCCAAACTCGCTTTCGATCTCTTTTTGAATAAAAGGATAATGCGTACAGGACAAAATCAGCGTGTCGATGCCGGCCGCCTTCAGCGGCGCCGCATATTCGGCAACAGCAGCCCTGACCTCGGCGCCGTCAAACTGCTCGCCTTCGATCAGCGGCACAAACTTCGGGCAGGCCTGAGGATAGACATCCGCACCGTCATCAGCTGCCAGGATCGCGGCCTTATGCGCACCGCTGTTAATCGTAAATTCAGTGGCAAACACACCGATCTTTTTCCTGCTGCTGGCGGCAAGTACCAGCTGCGCGCCTTTCGACATCCCCACGATCTCAAAAGCATGGCTGCCTTTAAGTGTGTCCACACCCAGAACAGTCAGCGTGTTGCAGGCAATAACTACCAGCTTCACCCCGCGGCCGTCAAGATAATCAATGATCTCACCTACAAACCGGCGTACTTCGGCTTCACTGCGGGGCCCGTACGGCGTACGCGCCGTATCGCCCACATAAATAAAATCCTCCTGCGGCAGCGCCGCCTGCAGACATTTTAAGACCGACAAACCGCCGACGCCTGAATCCAAAACTCCGATAGGTGCATTTTTCTGCATAATTATCCCTCCAACCCCATTGTTTCCACGCATAAAATTTCACTGAGCTTTATTTATATTATATGCTTTTTTTCATAAAATAGCACACTATATCTGCAAATAATTCTGTGTTACAATAAGAGGGCAACAAGCTAATCAAATCACACTGAAAAGGATGTGCTGCATTTGACCGTCTCTCCTGTCAATTACCATAGCTGGCGCCGCTTTTGGGCGCGGATGTTCGATTATTTCCTGATCGGCTTTTTATTTTTGCTTCTGAGCCGTAATTCTATCTTCGCGCTCAACAATATCTTTCTTTACTCGGCGCTGCAGCTGATCGTCGTCATCAGCGCTGAGGCCTTTATGCTGGCCCGCACAGGCACTACCGCCGGCAAAAGCTTTCTGGGACTGCGTGTAGTTTCACCGTCTGCGCCGCTGGATTTCAATTTAGCCTGGAAACGTACCTTCTGGGCCTATGTCAAAGGACTGTGGCTGGGCATCCCGATCATGATGTTCGTCCCCGCCTGGTTTGCGCGGCAGGTGCTGCGTGACAGCGGCTCGACGATCTGGGATCAGGCCTGCGGCACCCATATCGAAGCAGAACCGGTCGGACGGCTGCGCTACATACTGTTCGCCATCGTCTTTTTTATGCTCTTTGCCGCGATCGGCAATTATGAAGTCTTCCTGCAGCAAATAGCACAGGGACAATAACCAAAAGGTTATTGTCCCTGTTTTTCATCTGCATTTGCAATTAATTACTTCGCTGTCAGGCCGCCGTCCACGGGAATGATACTGCCCGTCATAAAACTGTTGAACGGCGACAGCACCGAGCAGATCACATGCGCGATCTCCAGCGGCTCCCCGACCCGTTCCAGCGGATAGGCCTGCTCCACATCCTCCAGCGTATAACTGCCGTCCGCCTGCTGCAGCTGTTTGCCCAGCATCGGCGTCGCCACATCGCCCGGGCAGATACAGTTGACCCGTACCCGCGGCGCCAGATCCAAGGCCAGCGCTTTCGTAAACGCTACGACAGCGCCCTTGGACGCGCAGTACAGCGGACAGCCATAATTGCCATTGATCCCCGCGTCGGAAGCAATGTTCACGATGCTCGCCCCCTCTGCCGCCAGCAGAGGCAGCAAGGTCTGCGTCAAAAAAATCGTTCCTTTGACATTAGTGTCCATGATCGAAAAAAAATCATATTCGGTCACCTTCTCCAAACGGCGTTCCTGATAGATCCCCGCCGCATTGACGATCAGATCAATATTTTCACGCTGCTCGCGCACGTTCTGCGCCGCACTGCGGCAGGCTTCCAGATCTTTAACGTCGCCCTGCACATAATGCACTTTGCCATAAGCGCTCAGCGTGACCGCCGCTTCTGTACCCTTTTCGGCATCACGTCCCAGCAGCCACACCTCGGCGCCGTCTTTCAGCAGCAGCTCGGCCACAGCCTTGCCGATGCCCGACGTACCGCCGCTGATAAAGGCGACCTTGCCTTCACAACCATAGTTCATTAATCTGTACTTCCTTTCTTCAGAGCCGGCGGCAGCTGCAGCACTACGCTGGTCGCCTCGCCGGGTATACTTGTCATTGTCAGTCCGATACCGTGACGTTCGCTGATCTGCTTCGAGATCGCCAGCCCCAGACCGCTGCCGCTCTTATTCGTTTCACCCCGCGTTTTATAAAAACGGTCGAACACATGGGGCAGCTCTTCCTGCTTCACGCCGCAGCCGTGGTCAGTTACCGTCAGCCTGCTGCCGAGCAGAGTAACTTCGATTTTACTCTGTTCCGGTGAAAATTTGATGCTGTTGTCCAAAAAGATCAGCAGCATCTGCCGCAGACGTCCATAATCGCCTTCAATGATATATACAGGCGTGTCCAAGGACAGTTGGATAGTAATATTTTTCTGCTGTCCCAGGCGCTGGCTGCTGCGCACTACGTCCTGCACCACATCGCATAAATTCACAGGTTCCTTTTCAATCGGAAAATCCGTATTCTGCAGCCGTGACAGATCCAGCAGATCGTTGATCAGCCGCTGCAGGAACAAAGTTTCCGCCAGCATCTGCCGGTGGTAATCCTCGACCTCCTGCGGCTCGGTGACTATCCTGTCACACAGCGCTTCCAGCGAACCGCGGATGACCGTCACCGGCGTCCGCAGCTCATGGGAAATATTCGCGATAAAATCACGGCGCAGCTGCTCCAGCTTTTTACTGGCCTGATCTGCTTCCAGCAGTCTTTCGCCCAGTCCGTCCAGCGTTTGGGCCAGCTGCCCGATCTCATCCTTCTGGTCGATATTGCAGCGCTCCGTATAATCATGCTCCGACATCTTTTCAGCGACCAGCCGCATCTTATTGAGCGGTTTGGTAAACTTCCACGAAAAAAGCATACTCAGGACAAACACCAGGACCATCGCCACGACGCACGATAAAATCAGGATCCTGATCCCCTCCCAGGCAGCTTCGCGCATGCCCTGTACCGGCGAATGCAGCAGCACCACAGCTCTGACTTTGCCGCCGGCATCGCTGACAGGCACGCCTACCGTGACCACCAGCTCGCCCAGTACGGGATTAATCTCCTCCATGACAAAGTTCTGTCCGGTAAAGCCCTGTTCCACCGCTCTTTTGATTTCCGGCGACAGAGCGTTATAGTCAAAATCACTGGCAGGTTCGGCTATATCCTCCTGCTGACGCATCAGCATCCGCTTATGTCCGTGCATCATACCGTGCTGTTCGGGCAGCGCGCCGACGTCCTCACGGTGCATTTTGACATTTTTATTCTCATCGACTACCCACACGTTTTCCATCGTGATATTGTCGATATAACGGATGAAACGGCTGCTGCCGATACCGCCGTAACGGTTCTGCAGCCGCGACATATTATCCTGCAGTACCTCGGCGATCTTCGTTGCCCGCACCTGCATCTCTTTCTTTTTCAGATCCAGCGTATGCTTGCCGAAAAAATGCATAAAGGTGCCGCCCACGACCAAAGCAAAAATCAGCAGTACCGCTGCAAAATACAGCGTCAGCTTCCAGGCGATTTTATTGCGCATGCTCTTTCTCCTCGAAACGGTAGCCTACGCCCCAAATGGTCTTGATCTCCCACTCCTCGTGTTCAAACTTATCCACCTTGGCCCGCAGGCGCTTGATATGTGAATCCACAGTCCGGCTGTCGCCGAAATAATCATAACCCCAGATGCTGTCCAGCAGGTTCTCACGCGAAAACACCTTACTGCTGTTTTTAGCCAAAGTCCACAGCAGCTCTACTTCCTTTTTCGTCAGCGTTACGTCCGCGCCACCGATCGTGACCAGATATTTGTCCAGATCGATCACAAGATTGCCGACGCTGTACAGATTCTGCTGCTCGGCTTCGCGCGGCTGGACCCGGCGCAGGATAGCGCGGACACGCGCCATGACCTCGCCTGCTGAAAAAGGTTTCAGGATATAATCATCAGCGCCGATATCCAGCCCCATAATCCGTTCAAAATCTTCACCGCGGGCCGTGACCATAATGATCGGCACCATCGACCGGCGGCGCAGCTCACGGCAGACCTCGAACCCGTCCAGCTTCGGCATCATCACGTCCAGCAGTACCACGTCGATATTTTTTTCATGCTGCTCAAACAGCTCCAGCGCCTGCTGTCCATCCAGAGCCACCAATGGCTCGAAACCCTCTTTGCGGGCATAATTTGCTAAAATAGAAGTTATCTGCTGATTATCGTCAGCAATCAAAATTTTATTCATCGCTGCACCTCGTAAATGTATTATTACCATTATATACTTATTTTGGCGTACGGGGATAAATTATTCTCCGCACAGCTCAGCTCCCTGTAAGTATATTATAAGGTCCGTACTTGTCTGCAATCAATATAACACAAAGATGTGTCAAAAAAATGTTTATCCGCAAAATTTATCTGCGGGCATAGAAAAACCCTCGCCGCCTTATGGCAGCGAGGGTTGCAGTTTATCCGTTCAGTTTCAGGCAATGTAGGATTTGAGCATCCACAGCAGTTTTTGATATTCCCCTAAATAATCATTGAACTGGTCCGCAGTCACACCGTCGCCGGCAGCATCTGCCAGCTCCACGATCTCTTTGGTATCCCTGATCCAGTATTCCACATCGGCGATCAGCCCCTGCACAGTTTCTTCCGAAGAAATCGGCTTATCTGCCAGTTCCTTGATCGTCGCCAGCGCCAAAGCCTCTTTCATATTGGCGACCGGCGCCTGACCAACTGCCAGCAGCCGTTCAGCTACCGCGTCGATGATCTCGGCAGTCTGGTCATACAGCTCCTCCAGCTTTGCATGCAGAGTGAAGAAGCTGCGCCCCTTCACATACCAGTGTAGATTATGGAGCTTGATATAAGCGACTTCCTGATTGGCAAGATAAAGATTCATTTTTTCATATAATTTTTTAGACATGATAGATTCCTCCTCAAGATTTATAAATTCTGTTATTTTCAGTATCGGCCGGATAATCAGCCGTTTTGGACCTGCTCGTAATTAGCCGCTACCGCTTTCCAGTCGATAACATTGTAGAAAGCCTGCACATAATCAGCGCGCAGATTTTTATATTTCAGGTAGTAAGCGTGTTCCCAGACATCGATGCCCAGGATCGGCACGAAACTGCTGCCTTCGATGATCGGGTTGTCCTGGTTCGGGCTGGCAGACAGCAGCAGTTTGCCGCCGGCAGCCGCAGACAGCCAGGCCCAGCCTGAACCGAACTGCCCTAACGCCAGCGCGCTGAGCTGTTCCTTAAAAGCGGCAAAGCCGCCGAATTCTCTGGTCAGTGCCTGCGCCAGCGCGCCTTCCGGTTCACCGCCGCCGTCAGGGCTGATAGTCGAAAAATACAGGTTGTGGTTATAATAACCGCCGCCGTTGTTTCTGATAGCTTTACGCAGACCGCTGTCAGCGATACTGTCCAGGTTTGCCAGCAGCTCGGTGATGTCCCGTCCTGCCACGCCGGCTTTTTCGGCTGTGTCATTCAGGTTTTTAGTATACGCCGCATGATGCTTGGAATAATGTGTTTCCATCGTCAATGCGTCGATATGCGGTTCTAATGCCTCATAAGCATAAGGCAGCTGATATTGTTTATACATATAGATCCTCCTTTGGCCAAAAGCTTTGGCTCATCGCAGTTTATTTTCGTTTTGGTTAGCTCTGGCTAACCTTTGATTTGATTATACACTTCTCTCTTTATAAAAACAAGTCTAAATTGATTTTAATTATCAATTACTTTATTTACATAATTCAAAAATATTTTCCATTGACCCGTAAAACCTGCTGCCAGGCGCAGCTGCTTCTGGAAAAATGCATGGAAAAATATGTAGGCATTCCTTGAAAAGAGCTAAATTGCTTTCTTCCTGCCAAACATGCTAAAATAAAAATGTCAGAAAAAAGTCTGTAAATCGTCATAATTTTGACATAAGTTTACTCTACAATAAGCATACAAGGTCAAACGAACCTCAAATCACAATCTTAAAGGAGATGTTGTTATGATAAAAACTTCCTGGAAAAAATCTCTTGTTATCGCCGGTGTCCTCACCGCCCTGTGTGCTTCCGCTGCTTTTGCGGCCGAGCAGGCCGATACCAAACCCAGCATGCGCGAGCGTGTCGGCACGATCCTGCACCACGACGAAGGCGACAATTATCCCGACCGTCCCTACCATATGGAACGCGGCCGTCACTGGGGCGGCCCCATGCACCCCGGTCCGCAGCTGACTGACGAGCAGGTCAAGGAACGTGAAGCCAGACGCGCTGAATGGGAAAAAATGACCCCGGAAGAACGTCAGAAGGCACACGAAGAAAAATATTCCAAATGGCGTGAAGAACGCATGAAAAATATGACGCCCGAAGAAAAAGAACGCTTTGAACAACGTGAAAAACAGCGTGAAGAATGGCGTAAAATGACTCCTGAAGAACGCCAGAAAGCCCGTGAAGAAGCACGCGCCAAATGGGACAGCATGAGCGACGCTGAAAAAGACGCGGCCCGCGAGCATTTCCGCAGCTATTACCATGCAGGCGGCGGCCATTACTATGAAGGCCACCGCAAATACCGCCACCATAAAGGTGAATACCGCGGCGAGCACAGAGGCGGCTATTATGGCGACGGCCGCACCGAATGCCCTAATTCCAACTGCCCCTGGTAAATATCAAAAACTTACGTAAAAATTCTTTCCTCACATCCAAAAAGCCTGCGTTTCTAATGAAACGCAGGCTTTTTATTTATATTCCGCTTTATTCCTTTTCCTCATAGACCGTATACCCGTTCTTGCTTTTGTCCTTTGTCCGATACAAAGCCTTATCTGCTTTTGCATACAGCTCGGCAAAGCTCCTGCCATGCTGCGGCGCTAAAGCGATCCCTACACTGACAGACATTTTCCAGCAGCTGCCGCTGTCCTCGCAGACAGTATCCAGCTTCTGGCATAAACGGGCCGCCTTGCGGCAGGCGCCTTCCGGATCTGAAATCGTCCCAAAGACTACAAATTCGTCGCCGCCGAGACGGCCGATGATGTCGTCCTCGCGGCAGAATCTTTTCAGCCGCCCGACAAACTCACGAATACAATAATCGCCGAAAATATGGCCGTGCAGATCATTAGCCTGTTTAAAATTATCCAGATCGATGATAAAAAAGCTGTAGCAGCCCTGCAGCTTGCCGCACAAAACACTGTCGATGATCCTCTCCGTCGCTTTTTTTGTAAAAACGCCCGTCATCTCGTCCGTGGAAGCCTTCCTTTGTGTTTCCAGCTCTTTGCGTTTTTCCTCATCGATATTTTTGCGGTAGGTGAACATATGCACCGAATCGTCAGCTTCCGAATAGAAAATATAAGCGTCGATCCGCATCCAGAAATAATCGCTGCCGTTTTCCGTGATCCTGAATTCATACTGCAGATAATTATTGCCGGCTTTAAAATGCCGCATCACGTTTTCGATACTGAACGTCGCCACGTAGCCGGCCCGGTATTCTTCCAGCAGCTGTTTGTCGGCCACAGCCTGCAGGAATTCCTCACAGGTCAGGTCTTTGGCACCCAGTGCCTCAAAATACAGCTCGGTCTTTTTACTGGCCGCCCTGTTTTTGGTGATGTTCAGCTCATAGATATTATCATAGATCTGCTCGGTCGCTTCCTTAAACAGCGCCTGCCGTTCTTCCAGCAGCTGCGTCATCCGCACGTTGAACTTCCGGATCACTGAAGTGATGATCAGAATGATCAGCAGTATCACCAGCAAAATCAAAACTACCGCCTGCTGCATCTTTTCATTCAGCTCGGCCAGCAAAGCGCCCGTATCCTGTTTGACCAGCAGATACCACGACAGATCGGGGATATAGCGGACGACCAGATAGCTTTTTTCGTTATGCTGCACATCGCCCGGCATCCAGATATCCCAGTTGGTCCTGCTGTTTTTCCATTCCAGGACCTCGCTGCGGATAGCTTCGCTGTCATTGACCTTGAACCAGTCCGCCGTCTGATGCCCGTTATAAAGGCTGGACACCTCGATCTCGCCTTTTTCGTTGATCAGATACGTTGCGACGTCGTATTCCTTTTCATACTCCTGCAGCAGGCCTTTGATATAGTCGATATTCACGCCGACGCCCACCACGCCGATCACCTGTCCGGCCGCGTCCCTGATCCTGCAGTTTACAAACAGAGTGATCTTGTCGGCGGCGCCCGCCACTTCATCGTTATCGATATTAAGGCTGTATTCTTCGCCGCTTTGCAGAAAATTATAATACCAGACGTTTTCATCCTCGCCCCGGACAAGATTGCGGTCCAGACCGTTGAAATTATAATAATTATTGGTGGACGCCGAAACCAGGAACACCGAATCATAGGCATATTTATTTTTATAGGTATCCAGATACTTCCTGATCGTTTCCTGGTAACCGGCCTCCTGATAACGGCTGCCCTCTTCCTCCAGCAGCTTGATCAGCAGGCTGTCATGCGCCATCGTCTGCGAGATATTCACCGGCTTGGTCAGCATCGTCGATAAACGATAGTAGATCCCTTCCGACGCCAGCGAGGAGACCTGTTTGATCTTCACCAGAGAGGCATTATAATTGGCACGGTAGCTCAAAGTGGCGATCAGGGCGAAACCAACCAGCAAAATCACACTGACGAGTAAATTAGTTTTGAACAGGATATTATTTTTCATTGCCAGCAGCCTTCTATTCCCCAACATTATTTGTAATAAGCATAATCATTATCTTAAGTTACTATTTTTATTATATTCTAAAAGTTTTTTACTGGCAATCTTTAAATTGTAATATTAAATAAATACTTGTTTTTGCTGATCGCTTTTTTCGGAGCATGCTTTCCAAAGCTTGTGCCGCCAGCCCCCGCACAAATAAAAAATCCCACCGCCATGCAGCAGTGGGAGCGACAGACCCTTTTCAGACCGTAGAGAACAACGGCCAGTACCTGATGAACAAATAACCGACGACGGTGATCAGCAGTACGCTGCACAGCGACAGCAGCAGCCCGTTTTTAAACAGCTCGGCCGGGTCCAGCCCATAGCTGACCGGGATCGCCCTGATCGATACCGGCAGCACATAAGCGCTGTTGAAGGCGACGATCGCCACGAACAAATACGGGATCGGGTTCAGCCCCAGCGCCTGCGCAATACTCTGCACTACAGGCACGGCAATGGCGGCGGCCGCCGTATTACTGGAAATCTCGGTCAGCACCGTCGAAAACAGCGTAAAAGCAAACACCGTTTCCAGACCGCCAGTCAGCGGCAGCAGCGTGATCGCCTCAGCCATTTTCAGGGCCGCGCCGGTTTCCGTCACCAGACTGCCCAAAGCCAGGCCGCCGGCAAATAAAAACAGCATGCCCCACATAACGCCCTTTTCCGCAAATTCCCAGGTCAGCAGAGCCTTGCCGTCCTCATCCTCGAAGGTGAAGGCCAGCAGCCCCATGATCAGAAAGACATACGCAGGCTTCAGCGCCGGCAGCCACCCGGCGTACAGCGGCCGGATAAAAGCCAGCAGCGTCGCCGCAGCAAACAGCACCAGGCTGATTTTTTCGCCCAGCCTGATCGTGCCCAGCTGCGCGTACATTTCCTTAAAATATTCGCTGGTACCAGCCAAACGCTTTACCGGCACCGGCAAATGGAACAGGAAAAACAGATTCAGCAGCAGGACCAGTACCAAAAGCGGCAGAAAACGCACCACCCAGTCGATATACATAAATTCCTGTCCTGTCAGCTTTTCCAGATAGCTGATCGCCACCAGGTTCGCCGCCCCGCCCAAAGGCGAGCCGAAGCCGCCGATGCCCGCGCCCCAGACGATCGCCAGCAGGATCGGCACTGCCAGCTTGCTGTTTTTGATGTTTTCCTCGCCGATAAACTGCAGCATGGATACCGCTACCGGCACCAGGATCGTACAGACGACCACATTCGGCAGAAAGATGGACAGTACCGTCGCTACCAGCAGCCAGACTGCTATCTGCTGCCGCAGCGACGTGCCGATACAGCACAGAGTCTTGATCGCCAGCCGCTTGTCGAGCCCCGTCGTCGCCCAGGTCAGGCAGACTAGATCGGCGCCGAACAGCAGCACGATGATCTCAGAAAAATACTGACTGATGACCTGCTGCATCGGGATCAGGTCAAACAATGCGTTGACACCGATCGGCACGAACGCCGTCACCGAAATATTGACCGGCCGCAGGATCCACCACAGCGCCATCCAGACCGTCGTCCCCAGCGCCGCAGCCGCTTTGAAGCCAAAGAACCATTCCAGCAGCAGTATCGTCAAGCCGAAGCTGAGCGGCCCCAGCAATACCGCTACGCTGTGCAGGCGGCGCTTGCGTTTACTTCCGTACATAACCCCATCCCCTTCTTGCTCTCAAACTATTTTTATTGTAGAATGGTGGTATAAAAAAGTAAAATACTATTTCTTTGTTATTATAATAAGAATTTCTTATATTTTTTAGAGGTGAGCTATGGATTTTGAATTTTACCGTAATTTTATCACTGTCGCCGAAACTGGCAACCTGACCACAGCTTCCAAAAAACTGGCCCTGGCCCAGCCGGCCCTCAGCGCCCAGATCAAAACGCTGGAGCACTATTACGGCGCCAAGCTGATCCAGACTGCGCGCGGCAAACGCCGGCTGACCCTGACCGAAGCCGGGGAAGCCTTCCTGGGCAAGGCCCGCCAGATCTGCCGCACCGAAGAAACCATCCTTTTAGATATGCAGAGCTTCAATAAAAAAGCTTCAGGCACACTGCGCTTCAGCGTTTCGCCTGCCAAAAGCACCTTTTTCATCAACACCTATCTGCGTCCCTTTGCGGCCGTCTATCCCGAAGTCTGCTTCCAGCTCCGGGAAGAAGCCGTCAGCGCCCAGACCAGACATATTGCGGAAAACAGCAGTGATTTTGCCTTTGCCAACGCACCGCTGCCGTCACCGCAGCTGTTTGCCGCCCACAAAACGCAGAAAGAATATTTTTACGCCGTTTACAGTCCGCAGGCAAACTGCGGCCTTGATCCACAGCAGCCGCTGACGCCGAAACAATTACAGAATATCCCTGTCTGCTGTAACTTCGGCTGCTACAGCCTGCTGCGCAAAGCCTGCCTCAAGCACGGCTTCATGCCCAAGATCCGCTTTATCGCTACCACCAATACCGCCGCGCTCGCCTTCGTGCAGGACGGCAGCGGCGTCGCCATCGTTTCCGCCAGCGGCATGGACGACTTCCCCCAAGGCTTGCTGCGGCAGCAGCTGGCTGATGAGGAGCTGTATTTTGAGCAGACGCTGTTCTGGTCCCAAAAAGACCGGCTGAGCGCCACCGCCCAGCTGTTTTTGGACTTTTACCTGGCGGCAGCCAAAACTGACCGCCCTGATCATCAGGATCTGCACATAAAAAAGCCTTTATGACTTTGTCATAAAGGCTTTTATTATTAAGATTTACAGCTCGTACCCAAACAGGACACCCTTACCGCCGGCTTTCTTCACCTTGTACATGGCCTGATCAGCTTTGAGCAGCAGCTCCTCCGCCGTCCTCCCGTCCTCGGGATAACGCGCCACGCCGATACTGACATTGCAGAACACCTCGCCCCTTTTCAGCCGCCAGGGCTGAGCAAACCGCCGATGGATAAAGCTGGCCAGATTCCGGATATTAGCTTCCGTTTTATCGCCGTCGATGATCGCGATGAACTCATCGCCGCCGTTGCGGTAAATAGCGTCATGCAGCAGCGGGATACCGGAAAAAAACTGCCCCAGCTGCACTAAGAACTCGTCCCCGGCTTCGTGACCAAAGGTATCGTTGATCTTTTTAAAGCCGTCGATGTCAAAAAACAGCAGATAACCTTCGTCACCGTCCTGCGTTTTGTCGATCCGGCGCTCGCACTCCTTCACCAGCATCCGGCGGTTCGGCAGGTTCGGCAGCGAATCATAATTGGCCAGATACTCGACCAGAGCTTCGTTGCGCTTATTGTCAGTGATATCGGCACTGCTCACCACATGGGCCAGTCTGCCGTCCACCCAGCGGAACGCCGCGCTGAACACCCTGAACCAGGCACCGTCGAAAGGCCGCTGATAATCCCAGGAATAGATCTTCGTCGGTTCGCCGTTCTCATCGATCAGCTTTTGCTGCGGGCAGAAAGAACAGGGCCCGCCCTGACCCGGGAACAGGACTTCCCAGCACTTGCGCCCCAAAAACTGCGAAATCCCGCCGTACGGAGCCGCCATGGAACGGTTGGCATATAAGATATCATGGGTATGGAAATCATTGACATAAATATCTATGCCCGTATTATCCAAAATACTTTCCAGCGAATTTTTGGCAAAAGTCAGCTTGTTCTGATAGACCCGCACCCCGATATACCGCCCAAACATCGACAGCACCGTCTTCAGCAGCTGCTGCGTACCTGCAGTCGGCCTGGCCGGTGCCGCCTGCTGCACAAATACCAGCAGTCCGTAGATCTGCAGCGTTTCATCGACTACGGAAGCCACCACCAGCGACTGCGCCGCAAACAGCTCCAGCAAAGCATTTTCAGCCGCACTGTTCTTTTGTCCACGCTCCAGCCAGACAAAGGTTTCCTGCGCCAGATAGCTGCGGTAAGCAGCGTCGACCGCGTCGATCGGAAAACTGCCTCGCAAAGTCAGCTCCTTCCGCAGACAGCGTTCTTTCAGATGCAGATGATTATACTGGTCCAATTCATAGATCAGCCCGCCGTCAAAATCAAAAGCCGCGCAAAGCGACGCCAGCGCCTTGTCGATGACCCCGGTGCCCACCTGCTTGCCGCCCAGTAATTCAGCTAAAGATAAAACGAGAGTATCACCCGATTGTCCCATTACAGCCACCTTCTATCCATATATTTAAAATAATTCGATATTATTATATAATTTGCTGATTTTATTCTATCATATTTATTATTTTTATCAACTGTAATTTATATTCTTTTAGGCAATAAAATTATTATACTGCTAAGACAAAAGCAGCCGCGGCCTTTTTCAGGCAGCAGCTGCTTGCAGGATTATTTTTAATTTTCAGCGGGCCATCATTTCCAGAACGGATAGGCGCTCAGAACCACGACCAGCCCCAGCACGATAAAATCGGCGGCTCCCAGCGGCTCGCGCGGCATATTTTTATAAGTATTGCTGCCGAAACCCTTCAGCTCCATACTCAGCGCCAGCGTTTCAGACTTGGCCACCGCCCGCATGACCAGCGGCCTGATGACCACGACATACGAAAGCAGACGTTTCACGCAGTTGCCTCGGTTGGAATAACCGCGGCAGGACTGGGCATCCAGCGTGATCTCGCTGTCAGCCAGAAAATTAGGCACGAAACGCAGCGCCGTCGTCAGCATAAAAGCATATTCACAAGGCAGGTGGAAACGGTCCACCAGCGTCTGGGCAATATCCTGGATACGCGTCGCCGCCAGCATACACAAAAACGCCATCGTCATGACCAGCATCCGCAGGCCGCCCGTCAGCGCCACCTCCAACGGCGAACCGAACAGCAGCTGGAACAGAATCATCAGCCCGGTGAACACCGCCAAACCGCCGATCGCCGCCATCGTCATGCGGTTGCGCTTGATCGACAGCAGTAAAGCCAGCTCAAAAACCAGGATCGTTGCCACCGCCTTGACAGGCAGGATAAAGACCCACGCCGTCACAGCGACAGTGACAATGATTTGAGTAAACGCACTGATCCGCATCAGTCCTCAGCTCCTTTCCGCACCAACAGGCGGCAGAACTCCTCGGGTGTCGCCGCCGTAAAGCCCAGACTGCCCGCCAAAGCAGCCGCCGTCGGCCGGCGCAGGCCCCATTCCTCCACAGCATATGCACCGCCGAACAGCTCCGTCGGCGTACCGTCATACACCAGGTCACCGTCCTTCAGGACAAGGGCCCGCTTCGCATAACGGCGCACCACGTCCATATCATGCGAGATCAACACAATCGTGATCCCCTTTTCTTCGTTCAGATTCTGCAAATACTGCATCATCCGCTCTTTTTCGATCGCATCCTGACCATTGGTGATCTCGTCTAAAATCAAAGTACGCGGATTGAGCGCCAGCGCCGACGCCACACCCAAACGCCGCTTCTGCCCAAAAGACAGCAGACGCGGATACGCGCCCGCCAGCTCGGCCAGCCCTGTAGCCGCCAAAGCTGCCTCCACCTGCTTTTTGATCGTTTCTGCCGTCAGCTTTTTAGCCCTCGGCCCATACGCCACTTCATCAAAAACCGTATCTTCCAAAATCTGCAGATCCGGGTTCTGGAATACATAACCGATCTTATCAGCCAGGTCGGCCGGCTCATAATTGACGATATCCTCGCCGTCTACCAGCACCTGCCCGCTGCGGGGATGCAGAAGCGCCATGAACAAACGGCTCAGCGTCGTCTTGCCGCTGCCGTTATGGCCCAAAAGCGCCACAAACTCGCCGTCACCGATCGTGCAGGCGATATCGTTCAGTACCGGCAGACCCCTGCGGTAAGCAAAATTGACCTCTTTAGCCTCCAGCATCAGGCGTTCCCCCCTTCAAAACCAAGCAGCTGTAATTCCGCAGCCGCCTCTGCCTCAGTCCGCCACTCGCCCAAAGTGATGCCGAAACGACGCTCGACGCCCAGCTTCACCTGCCATAACGCAGGCACCAGCGGACGCAGCTCCTCGTCCTCATACATCGTCCGCGCCGCAGCGGCAAAGGTATCAGCCGTTACCAGCTGCCCCTCCTTCAGCACTACCATGTCCGTCACATAAGGCAGCAGATAATCCACCCGATGCTCAACTACGATGATCGTCGTGCCGTAACGCTGATGGATCGCATATAACAGCTCATACAGCGAATGGGCTCCGTCCGGGTCCATCGCCGATACCGGCTCATCCAGCACAATGATCTCGGGATGCACCGCCAAAGTAGCCGCCAGCAGCAAACGCTGGCGCTGCCCGCCCGACAGCTCGTCCAGCTGATAGCTTTCGCGCCCCGGCAGCCCCACGTCCTCCAAAGCCTTACGGGTACGCTCCGCCACCTCCTCCGGCGCAAAACCGTGATTCAGCAAACTGAAAGCAACTTCCTCGCCCGCGGTCAGCGAAACCAGCTGGCTTTCGTAATCCTCCAGCATCAGCCCCACGCGCATCGCGATATCCGACACCCGGCGGCCTTTAGTCGATTCGCCCAGCACCTGCACATCGCCGCTGTAACGCCCGCCCATATAAAAAGGCACGATGCCCGTCATCGCCTTGCACAAAGTAGTTTTGCCCGCGCCGCTAGGGCCGGCCACCACCGTGAACGAACCCTTTTTGATCTCCAGGTCGATATCCTGCAGCACCAGTTCCGATTTATTATAAGCAAAATAAAAATTTTCCAGCTTGATAACGCTCTCCATCATTCATCGTCCTCCTGCACAAAAAACAGCTTCCGCACCGGCCCGAACAGCAAAAAGGTGATCATGCCGTTCAGCGCGCCCACGATCGCCACCACCGGCAGCATGGCATACAGCCAGACATGCAGCGGCAAGCCCAGAACGATCTTCAAAATGAAAGTAAACACACCGCCGCTGGCCATAGTTGCCAAAAATCCCGTCACCAAGGGGCGCAGCTTCCACTTGCCCAAACCGCAGCGCAGCATTGCCTTGACCAGGATGCAGCAGGTGATCGCCCCCGAAAGCTCGCTGGCGATATTGCCCAGCGGAAAAGCCGACTTCGACGACGGCACCAGCGTGATGCCCGCAATAAAACCGATGCCCACAGCCTGCGACAGCGTCGGATTCGTCAGATTGATAACGATAGAATACATGGCGATCGTCCAGTTCGGCGTCACGCCGCCCACATTAGGGCTGACCGTGTGCAGGATGATGCCGATAGCGAACAGCATCGCCGTGATCGCTACCCAGCGGTAACCGTCCTGCATTGGTTTAACTTCGATCAGGTCCACCAACGGCAGCCTGGTATTTTTTTCTTTCTCCATAATATAAGCCTCCTTCAAATCGGGCAATAAAAAAAGCCCTTCATCCCCATGTAGGGACGAAAGACACAACTTTCGCGGTACCACCCTGCTTGACTGAATAATCAGTCCGCTCGCTAAGATACGGGCCATGGCCGATATCCCCTTCCCTGGTAACGGGCGAAGCATCCCGACGGCGTCTACCCCCTTGCGGGCTCAAGCCGTATCTTAAAGGTCCATTCACCCTGCCGCCAAACGCCGGACTTGCACTGTCACCGGCTCGCTGAGGTCCGCTTGGCAAAGCTACTAATCCTCATCATCGATCAAATACTTATGAAATTACTTTAAAGTGTAGCACCAGCGGCAAAAGTTGTCAATAAGCGCGCGTGTATACATAGCGGCAAGCACTAAAGCTAAAAATATACTTGTAATTTTGCGCCGCCAGGAGTAAGATATTTTATGTAGTGGGGACGTAGCTCAGCTGGGAGAGCGTACGGTTCGCATCCGTAAGGTCGAGAGTTCGATCCTCTTCGTCTCCACCAAAAGATTTCACCTAATATCCATACAAGCCTTGCATCGTGGATGTATTTTTCTGCAATCAATATTCGTATATAAATATTTTTAGAAATGAGACGAACATTATGCAATTACCAGTAGAATTAGAAATCGGCAAAACATATGATATTGCTTTCTCAAGGGGTCGCTACGAAATCGACTATGCGAATCATGTTACTTGTATAAAAATCACAAAAAAGAAATATCGTTTAGAACGAAAAGACGGTACAGAATTTTTGATTGATAATGATGGCGTTTTAGAAGCAAAAGAAAAAGAAGTTAAATAGAGTTTGTATCACAACAACCAAAACAGATGCTATCTTGCCTCGACATTTCCAAACCAATATACTTAATTAGAAAAGCCGCTGAATATTCAGCGGCTTTTGTGTTATAATTAATCCATATATTAATAATTAGAACAAGAATAGATTTTAGGATGGTGATACTAAAATCATACATTCATAGATGCTGTAAAATAACTACCAAAAAGCTATAGTGAAACCGTATACTATAAAACAATATTGATTTATATGATAAATATTCCAGCAATAAATTTCTCATGTATAAAACAAGTAAAAGCATACATTTTACTAACATATAGTTAGTCATTAAAATAAAAATTCAAACGGCTATAGAGAGAAGGATAAACTAATGGCAGCAATTAACGATTTAGTCAACCAAATAGAAAATTTTGAACTTAGAGAACGCATTCAACATGAAATTAACCGGATGAATAAGCAGAAAAAATTTGGGCTCGTCTTTGAAGAACACCTTCCAGAATGCACGCCGCTTTATGGTGTACCTGTCCGCACTGGATCCCTTGTTGCACTAAAAAATGGTGATATAAATAATCTGTATACAGTACTTAAAATGAACAAAAAGAAAGCGATGTGCAAAAAGCATGAAGAAATGGAAATTACTGAATTTATGATCGACGAACTTGTTTCCGTCGCTAAATTTGGTGATCCAATCTACCCGTGCCTAAAATCAATTGATAGTATTTGCAATGCTCCAGATAGTGATTTGTGGCACACACTGATAGAAGCAGACAACTATCATGCTTTGCAGCTGCTAGAATACCTTTATGCTGGTAAAGTGGATTGTATTTATATTGATCCCCCTTATAATTCAGGTGCAAAAGACTGGAAATATAATAATAATTATGTCGACGACTCCGATACATATCGCCACAGTAAATGGCTTTCTATGATGCAGAAACGTTTAAGAATTGCGAAAAAATTACTAAATCCTCAAAATTCAGTTCTAATTGTTACTATTGATGAAAAAGAGTACCTTCATCTTGGATGCTTACTGGAAGAAATGTTTCCAGATGCAAAGATACAAATGGTAAGTACTATGATAAACGCAAAAGGTGTTGCGCGTGACAACGAGTTTTTTAGAGTTAATGAATACATTTATTTCATAAGACTCGGAAATGCCTGTGTATCATCCTTATCTCTTCCAGATGAATGGCGTGGTAATATTAAAACATCAACGACAAAATCTGTTCGTTGGGGCAGTCTAATGCGTAGTGGTTCTGGTTCATCTAGGAGCGCTTCTCCAGGATGTTTCTATCCGATTTACATATCATTGGATAAGCAACGCTTTTGTGGTGCTGGACCTATTGTTCCAATTGGCATTGATAGAAAGACTGTCAAACACCCGAAAAATGTAATCGCATTATTTCCAATACATGCGGACGGAAGTGAAGGCAGATGGCAATACTCACGTGATAAGTTTTTAGAGTTACAAAAAAGTGGTTATGCAAGAATAAGTACGCAAACTAAAAATGAAGCCACTATTCGTTATATTTCTAAGGGCTGGCAGAAAAAAGTTGAGAATGGTCAGATTAAAGTCAGGGGCAAAGCAGTTGATGGATCTCTAATTCTCAATGATGAAGAATATGAACAAGAATATGTTCCCTGTAATCAGTGGTGGATCTCATCGCATAATGCAACAGAATTTGGAAGCAAGTTAATTCAAAGTATTATTGGTAAGCGATTCACCTTCCCAAAATCTCTATATGCGGTACATGATGTCCTACGTTTCTTTGTATCAAATAAACCCAATGCCCTAATTGTCGATTTCTTTGCTGGTTCTGGTACGACGCTACACGCAGTTAACCTTCTCAACACAGAAGATGGTGGAAATCGTCGTTGTATTATAGTTACAAACAATGAAGTTTCCGACAATGAAGCCAAAATACTAACAAAACAAGGGTATCATCCTGGCGATCCTGAGTGGGAAAAACTTGGCATTGCCCATTATGTTACTTGGCCTCGTACAGTATGTTCTATAAAAGGTCGTGATGTAAACGGTAAACCGCTCAAAGGCAATTACCTTGGCAGCGATATTCCAATGGCAGACGGATTCGCGGCAAACGTTGCATTTTTTAAACTGAGTTTTCTTGATAAAAATGCCGTTGCGCTTGGCATGCAATTTAAAGAAATGCTTCCGACATTGTGGATGAAAGCAGGTGCGCATGGTCAATGCCCTAAACTGGACGAAGATGAAATTCCAAAAGCAATTATTTTTCCCAAAAACCATTTTGCTGTGTTAACAGAAGAAGATGCGTTCCCTGAGTTAGAAGTACAACTGAAAAATCACCCTGAAATCGATACGGTTTACATCATTACGGATTATGAGGCTGGTTACTGCAGAATGGCAAAAAGTTTAAATGTAAAACATACTTATCAACTTTATCGAAATTATCTTGATAATTTCAGAATTAATACAGGGAGGAATTAAAATGAAGGTAGAATTGTTCCCGTTTCAAAAAAAAGCTACAATAGACCTTCGTGTAAAAGTTGCTGAAGCACTCGGTAGTTATCATAGAACACATACCCCTCAAGTAGTTTCACTTCAAGCGCCTACAGGCGCCGGTAAAACCATTATTATGGCATCGTTGATTGAGGATATTTATTTTGGCACAGATCACTATGCTGAACAACCGGAAGCAATATTTGTATGGCTATCGGATTCACCTGCGCTTAATGAGCAATCCAAACAGAAAATAGACCTGAAAGCTGATAAAATTCGTTTTGGGCAATGTGTAACAATTGAGGATGAATCATTTGATCAGGAAATGTTGGAAAATGGTCATATATATTTTCTCAATACACAAAAACTGGGAAAAGCAGGAAATCTTGGAAAACACTCAGACACTCGTCAATATACTATTTGGGAAACTCTTGAAAACACTGTCAGGGAAAAATCTGACCGGCTATATTTTATCATTGATGAGGCACACCGTGGTATGCAGGGAAGTGAAGCTGGTAAAGCCACATCCATTATGCAGCGCTTTTTGAAAGGCAGTTCGGAATTTAGGCTTCCACCTATGCCTCTTGTTATTGGAATCAGTGCAACAGCGGCAAGATTTAATGCTCTTGTTGGCGACACCAATTCAACTTTGCAAAAATGCATTATAACAGCGGCCGATGTTCGTGCTTCCGGACTTTTGAAAGACCGTATTGTTATTACCTATCCGGATGACCCAGAAAAAAACAATGAAATGGCAGTACTTCAGGCTGCAACAGATGAATGGAAGAACAAGTGCGATCACTGGTATCAATATTCTTATGAACAACATTATGCACAAGTGAATCCTGTGCTTGTTCTCCAAGTCCTTGCTGGAAGCGGAAAAGCAATTTCCAACACCAATCTTGATGATGTAATTGCAAAAATTGAGGAACGAATTGGAACACAATTCAAGGAAAATGAAGTTGTCCATACTTTTGGTTCAACAGGAGTTATTACTATAAACGGATTAAATGTACCGCGCATTAATCCATCTGAAATTACTGAGGACAAACGTATCCGTGTTGTGCTATTCAAAGAAAATCTTTCAACCGGCTGGGATTGTCCAAGAGCCGAAACAATGATGTCTTTCCGTCGCGCTGAAGATGCAACTTATATAGCACAACTTCTCGGACGCATGATAAGAACACCACTTCAGTGTCATATTATAGTTGACGATTCGCTAAACGATGTCCGACTTTATTTGCCATATTTTAACAAAAATACAGTTAAAGAGGTTGTAGATGAACTACAAAATACAGAGGGAGGAGAAATACCTACTGTAATTGATAGCGAGTCACTTGAAAATCAAGTATATGTACAGTGGTCAGTGCACCCGCCTAAACAAAAAAAAGCTCCAATTGAAAATCCGTATGAGCCTAACCTTTTCTCAGAAGCAACTCAAGAAAATAGCGAAACAACTCATGCAAAGCAAAATTTTGTCAAGAAGGACACTTCGACAACAGATGAATTTCCTTCAAAGGAAATTCATCTACAGCAAGAACAAACAGTTATTGTTTCTCAAAAATCGCAATCTTCAAAATTTGTATATCACAAAACAGCGCTTGATTCTAGTGTGCAAGACCCATTGCCCTCTCTTTCGATTGATCGAGAAGCAATCATAAAATTTATCAACAATCAAGGGTATCTGACTTATCTTGTTCGAAATGTAAAAATCAACAACTATTTAAAATCCCTTTTAAGCCTTGCAGGAATTTTGACACAAAGTAATATCTTTGCTGGTGCAAATGAAGAACTCGAAAAAGAAGTGATTGCAATGATCCGCCAATACATCGAAGACCTTCACGCAAATGGTACTTATAAGGAACTTGCAAAAAATGTACTTTCTTTTAAGCTGTCCGTGCGAGTTTTTGATGTTTTTGGTGAATCACTTGACAATGGCCTTGCACAAGATCTGTTCACCGCTTCTGAAAGTGATCTTGACCGCCAACTTCGTGCAGCGGATGCAAGACTTGGAGCATACGGATTCCCACATAAATACGGTCGTGCATTTGGTAATTTAAACAATCCATCACAATATAAAATCGATTGTATTTTATTTGCCGCAGACGATGAATGCGTAGGAAAATTAAATCGATATGCAGAGGCAAAATTTCATGCTTTAAACGACCAATACCGCAAATATGTGGTTACAACTTCAGAACGTTGCAAAAAAGAGTACAGCAACATTATTGCTAATGCTGATATTGTCAGTAAGCATAACTTTACTTTGCCCGAAACTCTTAGTGTCCGTTTAGAAGATAACGGTACAGAATATACAAATCATTTATTTGCAGCTGAAAACGGATTTGCAAAAATTAAATTGAACAGCTGGGAAGCAGGTGTTTTGGAGGAAGAAGCTGCCGCAGAAGATTTTGTATGTTGGATTCGTAACCCATCAAGAAGTAGTTGGTCTCTTTGTATTCCCTACGAGATTAACAATGAAATAAAACCATCGTATCCTGACTTCATCATTATCAGGCGAGATCCGATTCTTGGCTATATAATTGATATTCTCGAGCCTCACAATCCTGATTTTAAGGATAATCTTGGCAAAGCAAAAGGATTTGCCAAATACGCAGTAGAAGAACAACGCATTGGTAGGATACAACTTATTCGTCAGGGTAAAGACGCTTCTGGAAAAACTAGATTTAAACGTCTAGATTTAGCAAAGGGTGCGATTCGTGATAAGGTACTAAAAGCTCAAAATCATGAAGAACTTGATCATATATTCGAAACAGATGGTAAAATTGGATCCAATTATTAAAATCATTTGAGGAGACGATCAATATGACCCAAAATGCGCAGATCAAAATAATTACAGAAGCAAAACCACATACTATTAAAAAATTTGAACTTATAGAAAAGTATGTCGATGAATGGGCACGAAAAATACTTGGTTATAAAGGCAAAAATGGTCTTAATGGATCAAAAGGTATCATTTATATTGATTGCATGTCAAATAGTGGCGTTTATAAAGACGAAGCTGGTAATATAATTGATGGTACTGCATTACGTGTTGCAAAACGTTTAAACCAAATAATACTTGATTACCCGGGAAAACACGCTATTTTAATTTTCAATGATTTGCAACCTGCAAGAATAGAACATCTTAAAGAGGTAATCAATAGAGAAAATCTTATTAATATAGAAGTTTATTATCAGAACGAAGATTGTAATTCTTTTTTGCGCGGACTTAACTTAACCGGATTCCAAAAAGAATACAACACACTTCTTTTATATGATCCTTATAAAGCAGCTATTGATTGGGATGCGGTAACACCTTTCCTAAACTGCTGGGGAGAAGTTATTATAAATCACATGGTATCTGATACCATCCGCGGAGCGGAACAGGCAAAAAATCAAAAAACAGTCGAACGATATCAAGAAACATATCAAAAAGATATTACCTCACTTATGAAATTTGCAAAAGATAAAAATCAGTTAAATAAGATTATTTTGTCAATTATTAGCCAAAGAACCATGGTAACTTCAGGACAACGATATATAGCTTCTTTTCCATTTTTTAATCGTACAAATGGCTTGATTTATAACTTAATACACTGTTGTTCCAACATTGAAGGAATAAAATTATTTAAAAAAGTTGCTTGGAAGACCTTCGGTGATAAATCATCATTAAAAAATACACACGGAAATGAAACGCTATTTGAAATTGACCTTTTCGGAAATGGTGCCCCTTCTTTTGCAACAGACGATGAGTGTTTCTATGTAAAAGATATTGCAAAATATCTTTATGATAAATACTCAAAAGAAAGTATAATTTCTATTGAAACTATTTATGCAGATTTAGATCAACACCCTATATTCCCCAGTGATGGTTATAAACGCGACATAAAAAAAGAATTAAACTTACTTTATGATGTAAAAATATCCAAAGATGGTCAAATAAAATTCCCCATTAAGGAGTAACAAGTTAAATGTCAACAAAAATTGAATGGACAGAGGAAACATGGAATCCTATAACTGGATGTACAAAATGTTCTGCAGGTTGCGAACATTGTTATGCAGCAACTTTTGCACGCAGATTACAAGCCATGGGAATGAGTCGTTATAGAAACGGGTTCGAGGTAACCATACATAGAGATTTATTTCAAAAACCATTAGAATGGAAAAAATCTAAAATGATCTTTGTAAACTCAATGTCAGATCTTTTCCACGAAGATATCTCGAAAAAAGATATTCTTGCTATTTTTGACACAATGAATAAAGCTAAGCATCATACATTTCAGGTTTTGACCAAGCGTTCAAAGCGTCTTTTAGAACTATCTGAAAATATAAAATGGACAAACAATATATGGATGGGTGTTTCTATCGAAAACAAAGCTACTATATCACGAGCTGAAGATTTGAAACAAACTGGTGCACAAATTAAATTTATTTCAGCTGAGCCACTATTAGAATCAATTTCTGAAATAGATTTAAACAAAATTGACTGGCTGATCGTCGGTGGAGAATCTGGACCTCAATGCCGTCCTATGGCAGAAGCTTGGGTATTAGAATTGAGGGATCTAGCCAAGCAAACCAATACTCCATTTTTCTTTAAACAATGGGGCGGTTTAAGGAAAAAAAATAATGGTAGTGAATTACAAGGCGAATACTATAAAGAATATCCTTCTTTTAAAAATGATCGATAATGAAAAGAACCGCTGAATATTCAGCGGCTCTTTTCATATAATTAACCAGATATAGAATACATTAATATTGTATTTTTAAAATACTAAAACTAATCTGCAACATATGAAATGAATTTCCTAGATTGTCTTGTATATTGTCCCAATGATAAATCAAAATCAACACTGATTAAATCAAATCTCATTTCACCAGCTTCATCTGCCCATCTGAATTCAATACTACATTCAAATTCTGCATGGTGATTTTCTTCAAGCTCTTCTTTAGACAGGAACCTATAGCGTTTTTCTTCTCCATCCCAAGCTGAATTTGCATAATCTGTAAATGAACAAATTGCTTCAATATCTGCGTAACATAATATTGTCAAAGCTACACTATTATCATTAATATCATCAACTGAAACCAATTTAAATTCAATATTATCTACATTACTTATATTTATTTCATCATATTCATATCCCTCTACAAGCCCTTTACGATCATAATCTAAACCATCTATCTCAATATCCTCAGATAATATTTTTTCTTCAATTTCTGAAACAATCTGTTCATGTACTACTGGTCGCTCAATATTCAATGAAATTTTTTGATAAATGTTATCTTTTTTCTCTTCAGTTTTATTTATTAGATCGAACAACTCATTCATTCCCACGAAAGTATAAATTTCCTCTTCAGAAAAAGATTTTCTGAATCCCTCATCCTGACTAATAATATATAACGGCTTTATACCATTAAAATTTTGCTTTATCTTTGATATTATTATTGCATCAGGAAATTCGTATTTTTTTTGAATATTTTTTTCAAAAGGTGGATTGCATTCAAAATAATCTTTTAAAATACTTTCTAAATCAACCTTCTTATTATCTAAATATTGAACATTTACCTCTTCTAAAAAAGCTTGGAACACACTAACAGCTTTTTCTTGCAAATCTTCCTTGGATGGCCACTTTATCTCAGATATCTCAAGCAAATTAGTTGGAATTTCTTTGTAAGCATTTTTATATTTACCCCAAGCATTATCAATGTCGCTTTTTATATGCTTTTCCACTTCTTGCCTCACAATATTATCAATATGCAACTTTATTTTTCCATCTTTTATAAATTTTTTCAAAATACTAAAATACCCATTACCATTTAAATTGTATTTACACGAAATAAAGACATTTGTATCAATAAACACCATCAAAGGATAATGTAACATTAATATCCCTCCAATATTAGATAAAATGTATTTTCCCATTATACCACTTTTATAATAATCATTTCAATATAAAAGCAAGAGTAGCCAAAAATTGATTTATTTACTATAATAAAATTGTATTATAATCAACATTAAAAAGGAGTAATTTTATTTTGGAATTTTCATATCATAGATATATAAAAGGATTAAAAATATTCTATACTTCTATGCGTAAACTGAATGTTACAATTGGAACCTTTGACCACAACTATAACAATATTAATTCTTCAGTAATTTTTGATACGCGCGATCAAACAGGTTGGAAGTTAATTTTTATGAAAAAAATACATGGTGACATTCTCTCACTTCCTATCCAAAAAGGTTATAAATTTACCATTGAAGGTAACGACGCTTATAAAAATTTAAAATCATATTTTAACATCAAAGGCGGCAAGGGAGAATTTAAAATAAGCGAATTTATAAAACATTTTGATATGCAAATACCTCAAACATATACTTTAGATGATAAAAAAAGAAAAAGTATATTAAAATATGATAAAATTGATGAAAGTGATGGAATATATCCCATTGGAACACTCAATTGGGAAGAAATTAATATCAAAAAACTAATTCTAGGTAAAAAATCTAAAAACAGGGACCCCAAAAATCTAGATAAAACAAAAAACTTATATCCACGTATTTATGAAGCTACTAAAGATATGAATATCAGTATTAGATATAGCTCTAATAAAAAAAAGATTTCCCCAATATTTCAAGATATGCTTTTATAAAAAATTTATGAATATAATGCACTAACTAACCAATATAAACAAAATGCTCAATATGAACTGTAATTCATATTGAGCATTTTTATATTTTAATTCTAGAATTTCATTCTACTTTCTCCCCCTCCTCTCATACCTCAGCAGTGCTTCCTGCGCTATTTCTTCGGGTGTTTTCGGAGTGGTTTTCAAATTATAAGAGCCTTGCAGCTGCAAGGCTCTTTTTTGCATGTTGGCGGTAGTTGCTCCGCTGCTTGTTTCGGCAGCAGTGCTTATTTGGCCGTTTGCTCCATTATTTTCGTTTTCCTCCCGTCCTTGTTCTGCGGCGTTATTATTTGCTCGCTGAGCTTGCTGCAAACTCCCTTCGTCTTTTGCTCGCCAGTTATCCTGCTCTCTCTGCTTTTCCTGCAGTCTGCGTTCCCTCCTTATGCCCTGCGCTTCGCGCAGGGCTTTTTCCATGTTATAGAAGTTCGGTTCGCGGCGGCGGGCAGTCATAATAGTCACCGCAATATTCCATTCGGCATCGTCCGTTTCACAGAAATGTTCTGCCCAGCCATCAATAAACCTAGCCCGTTCATCTTCGTTTCTAAACCGCAGCTTCAGTCTGTTATATTCAAACAGTTTTACCATCCGCCGTATCTGTTCATAAGGTCTCTCCATTTTTCAGCACATCCTTCGCAATATTTTCAGCCTCTGATTAGCTTATATGGTCAGGCGCACTTACGGGTTTCTCTGTCCAGGCGGCGGCAAACGCATTTCCCAGGCAGATCACCCTGGCTGGCAGTGTCATAACAGCCTGCCGGCCTGCGCCTGATGATCCATATTCCAGCTTATCTACATCAGCAGTTCTTCCGCTTCCCGCTGTTTTTCGGCCTGATGCGCTGCAAGCAGCAGCTGCCGCAGCTTAGTAAGCCCTTTTTTGATCGTTTTGCTGATCGCCGCCGGACTGACGCCAAACCTCTGTGCCAGTTCGCCGTTGCTCCAGCCTTCCAGAAAATGCAGTTCGATCAATTCTTCCTGTTTGGGCGAAAGCTGTACCAGCAGTTCCCGCACTTCCGTAAAATCCTGCTGCAGTTGCTGCTGTTCAAAATAAGTACGCGTCGTCTGCGCCGCATCTGCCGTCAGCACTTCCTCTGCAAATTCACAGCCGCTTTCTATTTCATAAGGGCAGGTCATTTCTTCATCCTTATGCCGGCGTTTCCATTCACTGCTGAGCGCCGTATACGACTTACTGACGATAAAAGCCGGCAGCTTCTCGAAATCCTGCCGCTGTCCCCATTTTTCCAGCGCCTTTACTACGGCTATCCTTTCGATCTGTTCGCCATCCTCGGCAAAACCTTTATAAGCGCTGGTATGTGCTATTTTACGCAGTTTGATATCAAAAGCCTGCAAAATCACCCCCAGCATTTTTTTATTGCCCTGCTGCGCTAAAGCCACTATTTCGGCCCATTTATCATACTCCGCTGTTTCTGTGCAAGTAACTGTCATCAATACATCCCCTTATCTCACCCTGCTGCGGTGATCTTATTATTCAACACCTCTACTGCCAGCTCCCGCGCCGTCAGGCTGTCCAGACAGTCTATACAAATAATGAGCCCATCCAGCTCGATATACAAATCACCAGCGCAAACAGCCTCATTGCACAATTCACAGCTGTACACGGCTTCCGCCAGGCTCTGCGGAGGTTCCAGCCACGCATTTTCGATCGCTGTAAAATGATCCACTAGTCACACCTTGCGCCTGAACTGCGGCGTGACGTTAAACTGCGCTTAAGCGCCCTGCGGAACAAAGCGCTGCAGTTGATATGCTCGTCCTGTGCCTGCTTGCGCAGACCATAAGGCAAAACGATACGCAGCTCTACTAAAGCATCGTCCTTTTTCGGCTGTTTCACCGTTCTGGCAGGCTGTGATAAAGATCAATGATGCCGCCGTCTGATGTCAGCTTTGAACGGCTCTCATCATACTCACCCTTAGTATAATTTTTAAAACTGTCCTGCCCCGCATACCAGACCGCCTGGTTACTGAGCCTAAGGTCAAATCCAGCACGGACCCCATCAATATGTCCATATTTGCCCGCCCAGTATGAATCTGCTGAAGCCAGGTTCAGTATTACCCTATTAGAAGAAGAGTCCTGCAAGCCAATATCGCCTGTGATCTGCACAGCTTTGTCACCATCAGGATTAACGATGATATGTCTGCCAGAGCCGGATTCAGCTGTGCCAACCAGCAACGCGTACTTTCCTTCGGCCGCTTTGATCCTGACGTCGCCTTTGGTAACAATAGCGAAGCTATCCCACCTCGCCATAAGACTGAGCGCATCAAAATTCTGCGGCGTTGTGATCGTTCCTGCGAAAGCCATACTGCTCTCAGCAGGCACGCCTCCCGCATACAGCACCGACATTGCCAGCAATGTCCTTACTATTTTTCTGCTTAATTCTGTTTTCTTTACCATCTTACCCATACTCCCTTTCCTTTTTACATCAGCCTGAGCTGATATGATTTTATAGCCTTCGCAGACAACGCTGCCGGCGGGGCAACAGTGTTCACCATGTTCATGCCATGACTGCTGTCGCCAGGATCTGTTCTGCCTGCTTTTTCTCCATACCTCTGCTTTTCATTTGCTTTCCTCCTTTCTGCAGCCTCTGTTTTAAAATTTAAAACTTTATCGCTTATTTTTTGCGATTTCCCGGATTTTTCTCTCTTAAAACATCGTGTTTATTTCCCAGAGCAATATACACGGTTATTATAGCACCTTTGTCCCCCCACAAGACATACAGACAGATATTTATCAGCACCTTACTTTGGCCCACTCCCCGGCACTTATACAACAACCTTCAGCGGGCAATGCTCTGCACGCGGTAACTGCCCCCTGCTGCCCGCCTGCGCCGCTGGCGACCTTTAAAGATAATGTCCTGTCTTTGTTATGCTTTATTTAAAAATAGTTTTAGAGACTCGCTGAAAATAAAGCCTGATCAAAAACTAAATTCTCAGCATGATAAAGTTTTGTTTCCGAAGCGTATCGCACCTTCCACCATCGTGAAGTTTTGCTGCTTTATTATATAGGCAGGCCAAGTGTACACTACAGCTAAAACAAACGAAAGGTATGATCATATTATGTCATCCAAGCCCAAAATCGATGTAACACGCTTTGTTAAACAGGAAGGTAATACCTGCGGAGCTCATTCCATCTATAACTATTTGGTACTTACAAATCCAACCACTTTCACAGCAGATCCTGGTGAGCAACGAGCAGCCATCGCAGCTATTTATAACAAAATCATTTTACCTGAAACCAAGGAGGCAGCTTTGCCTCATATGATGTTAGCTTTTTTGAATACAAACCATGCAGCAGTAACTTTATATGGCAGTAACACATTCAAAAAAGTTCTGGAAGCAATACGTTCTCAACTGAAAATCGAAGAAACAATCAATTATGATGATGATCCTTTCTCTGTCTTCCTCAAACCAGGCGATTACGGTATCGCCCTCTGGCAAACCACAGAAAAACCCTTGACGCTGGATCAATTGGTAAACATGCATTATACCGTGGTCTACAAAAACGCTGACGAAAAAATCTATAAGCTTGATTCTAACTGCCCTGACAAAAGCTGGCAATTAGTTGATCCCAAATTCTATTTAAAATTTATGGTACTTTTATTTGTCTGATAAATACCTGCTTGCAGATCCGCCTTGGCTCCAAATCATTTAAAAGCCTGCTGCCAGTTTTATGCTGGCACTAAAGCAGCATAAAACTGTTTTGAATTTTGATAAAAAACTCCATAAAAATAAGACCGGAAAATTCCGGTCTTATTTTTTGTACTGCAGCCCTCAAAAACATTAGTATTTTAGTTTAAAATTTCTAAACTAAAATATTTCTTCTTTTGTTTTGCATCAAAAAAATTACTTATTATAACAATTGCAGTCATTATAGCACGTTTGTACCACCCGCAAGACACTTGCTTTGAGCATGTGTAAAACGCCTGCGAGTCTTGCCCGGCGCATTACGCCAGCGGCTTTACAACTATCAGCGTCTGCGCGTTTTTTTATGGTTCTATTACTTTTTGCGTTTCACCAACCGCCAAAATCAGTACTGGCATCCAGTTTATTTCCGTACCAAAGGAAATAAAAAAAGACCCTGTAAAGGGTCTCTTAGGCTAACCGTCAAAAAAGTTTCTCTTGCCGCTTACTCTACATCTACTTTGGCGCAAAGACCAGGTTGTTATTTTCACCTCCATCTTGTGTATGCTATTAAACTATTTACGGTATTACTTTGCTTATTATGCATCTTAACATCCGCCTAATATGTATTTACTTTGACTGACAGAGCATTAGCATAATATCTTTTATGTACTCCATGCTAGGCCTTCTATAGACCACGCAACTATGCGTGGTCTTATTTAAACGACAAAAAACCGCCTACCTAAGCAGGCGGTTTTGCTTTTACTTGACAAATGCGATATAATATAGAAAAAGAGATAGCAAATGTTTGGTAGCGTTGGCTCATCTCGTAACATTGTGTATTTGAAGATGGGCCCGCATACTATGTTGGGCTCATTTTCTTGCTATTTAAGGGCAAGAAAAATGGTAGCGACGAGGATACCAAACGCTATCATTAATGACAATGCCTGATATATGCTCATAGTCCCACAACCAATCCGTTACGGGACTTATAAGCCAACTCATTTGCTATCTCCTGATTTAGCATAGCACTTTGCAATCAGGTTTACAAACCAAAGCTTATTATTTTATTTATATATTATATATTTTGCCATTTTTATAAATGTGCTAAATGCCCAAACAAAACCCCGCACGAAATTTGCGGGGTTTCTTTTTTTACATTATGCAGCGACCACATACGGCACGCCGGGCGTCACTGCTCAGGCCGCTGTTCTTGCTCTTTTATACTCTGCCATGCTCTTTTTATTTTCTGCAGTGACATTGGTTTTGTAATATAGCCGTCCATGCCTGCTCCATAAGCTTTACTTACATCTTCAGTAAAGGCATTTGCCAACATGGCAATGCTAAGCAGATTTTTACTTTTCTTCTATGCCCTTCAGCATTTTTATGACCCGCACAACTTCGTCGATCGTGATTTCGCTGTGCTTTTTTTCGTCGGTTTTTTCTGCGCCTCTGACCAGATAATCCAAGCTTACCTGCAGGATATCACAGACCCGGCACAGCATCTGCAAAGTGATCCCGCTGCGGCCATGCTCGATATTACTCAGGTGTGTCTGCGAAATACCCAGTTTAGAGGCGCATTCAGTCTGTGAAACCGCCAGCTTCAGCCGCATGATCCTGATCCTGGTGCCGATCTCTTTATAATCGATGCTGTTATCAAATGCTTTTCTGCCCATCTGCTATTCAGCTTTCGCTGTATCTTCAGCCAAAATCTGTTCTACACGATAGGAAACGGTTTTCTGTCTGGCGGCTGCGGCCTGGGCAGCCAGCTCCTGCTCGCGTTGTTTGCCTTCTATCACTTTACGGGCTTTTGATTCCGAGCTTCTGCCAAAGCGGAAGGTAGCGCCGACATTAGCTGCCTTCTCACTGCCGCTGATCGAAAAACCCACGCTCAAAAGTACGTCTTTATTAGGGTTGTGGAACAGACCTGCCGCAATAGCGCTTTCACCGCTGTAAGTACCTGCCGCCATCGAGAATTGAGTCGGGGCATCCGGGTCATATTCCAGCGGATGCAGGCCGGCCATAGCGACTGCCAAAGCTCCGACTTTATCAATGCGTCCATCCAGCTCGTCGATGCGGTTGCTTAAGCCGTCAATCCGCCCGTCTAAACGCTGTACTTCCTGGATGCGTTCTGTCCGTTCGGTAGTGATTGCCTGCGTATTTTTTTCAATATTTTCTTTATTGGTCGCGATGCCTTGTTTATTAGTTTCAATATCCGCTGTGTTTTGTTCTATCGCCATAGAATTTTCCGAAATCTTTTGACCCTGCTCACTTAAAGTCTTATCTTGTTCAATATTTTTTTCTTGGGCCTGTTTGGCCTCTAAGTATGCTCCAGTAGCCTTTGAATGTGCGTCAGCAGCTTCCTTCTCTGCTGCCTCTGCAGTCCTTTTTGCAGTTTCCGCTTCCTCATTTACTGCTTCCAAATCTTTTTGTGTTGCTAAGGCGCCGGCAGCTTTTATAGCATCTTTATTCGCTTTAACATCCGCATCATTCATGACATCTAAACCTGCATGTATTTCCAAACCAGTACCAATCGCAGCCGCATAGCTTTTTAAACAAAAGTCCCCCCCATATGTACTCCGCCCATTATCAGGCTCAAAACGACCGCCTTTGCTAAAACCTTATTCATCCTTTTCATATTCTTTTACCCCCTTGAGATTTATTTAGCATCTTTCTAAAACATGCTAAATTTCACCGTATTTATTCAACATCCAGCAAAAAAATCCTGCTCTCTTTTTGCATATTTAAGCAATTATAAGGGATAAATTAGCCGTTTTATGTATATTAATATCATATTTTATAATATTAATTCATTTTATTTCTTCATCTGCCAGCATTTCTATTTTTTATGTTTATTTCTTATTTATATTATTTTCGATTATTTGCTTTTATTTCCTAACTTGCGAAATCAGAAAAAATTTTTATACATTTTACTTTTTTAAATGCCAACTCAACAGCAAATAGTATTCTTATTACAAATATAACAACTTTCAGCACACTCTGGCCGCCGTACCCGAACCGCAGCTGTCAAATAAAAATAAGACCGGAAAATCCGGTCTTATCTTAATGTCCGCTTCTTGCTTAAAACACAGTATATTTTATTTCTTTTTCAATAACAGTGCCTGTTTCAGGGTTGAATTTCATTTCGCCCCGTACCTCCGGCGTGTAAAAATCTGCTTCATATTCATAAAGCCCGTCACCGCGGTCTAATTCTACTTTAGTAAAAACAGCATTCGGAAATTCCTTCCGGACCAGATTTTGCACATCATTTACTGAAAGGACGATTTTAGGGCTGCCCAGAACGGTCTGCGCTTCCATTTTAAACTCTCTTACCTTGCCTCCGTTTCTTAAAACTTCTATTTCATAGGCGGTATTGGTTTTATTATCATAGAATTTAACGTCATAATGAGGCACGAATTCAAAGCTTCCGTCCTTAGTCACCAGATGTGTGCTGCCTGCCGGTACCCATTGAGCAGCAATACTGCGCGCCTGTTCCGCATTGATGAGTTCGGCAGCTAAAGCTGTAACTGTGATCGCCAAGGTGCAGAGAGCTGCTGCCAGCATAGCTATAGATTTTCTTTTCATATCCTTTACCTCCTTAACGGCCGTTACGTCGCCGGCCTTTGCTTTGTCTTTATTTTATAACGCCAAGATTAAAACCAGATTAAAAGCCGCATTACCTGTCAAGGCCTGCTGCGGCTGCCTTTTGAACCTAAAACATATAAACAGCTCCACTCTGTTCAAAAGATGATTTCCAGTAAATTTTTTTGAAATTTTAAAGCTGTTTCATTGTTTTTTGTTGACTGCTTTTATGCAGATCATCAGCCGTGCTGTGCTGCTCCTATCCTCAGAATAAAACCCCTGTCTGCTAAGCAGACAGGGGTTTTGCTGTTAATTTACTTTTGCTTTCAGTTCTTCTATTTCCCGGCTTTGTTCTTCCAGCTTAGCCAGCAGCAGTTTGATTTTTTCATCCTGCGCTGCCAAAGAGCTGTCTACCTCTTTACGGGTATAAACTATATCTCGTGCTTCTGCCTTACGGTCTCTAGAGCGATCCAGCGCAAAGTTGACGCCGAAGTTGCCCATTTTGCTGCCGCCTTCAGAAACACCCAGTCCCAGCGAGAACATTACTTTTTCGTTAGGGGCGTAGAAGCCGCCTACCGCTAAAGCGCTCTTACCGCCGTAGCCGCCGTAGGCCATGGCCAGTTCGCCTTTATTGCCGTCCTGGAAACGCGGGTGCAGGCCGGCCATCGCTGCCGACAATGCGCCGACCGAATCGATCTCGTCGCCCAGTTTCGTGATATCCTGGTGGATATTGCCTATGTCCTGCTGCACTGCATACAGCTGGCTGCCGTTAACGGCGTCCATCGAGGTGGCGCTCACTTCGCCTGCCGCTACATTACCGATCGTAGTGCCGCCGCTGCCTTCCAGCGTGATTTTATTTTTATTGATAGTGCCGCTGCTGTCCACATCGTATTTGACAGCACTGTCAGAAACGATTTTCAGCTGATCTTCAGTCGCCACCTGGCCGCTGGTGATATTCTCTGCGTCCCAGGCAGTATTGGTCAGACCGCCGATCGTGCCGGCACCGCCGTCGATAGTGATCTTATCGGCATTAATAACGCCGTTGGTACCGTTCATATTGATATTGCCCGTGCTGACAGTGCCAGTAGTACCGTCGATAGTGACTTTATTGGCGCCGCTGCCGATCTCGACTACTTCATTCAGCTTCAGCTCGTGATCGATGCCGCCGCTGTCATTAGTGGTTTTTGTGACGATAAAGTTACTGTCGCCTGTCGATACCGAGCTTTGCTGCGCGGCCAGCTCGACTGCTTCCGCCGCCGTATCGTAGATCGCTTTCAGCTGGTCTTCCGTTGCCGCCTGCCCGCTGGTGATATTATCCGGGTCCCAGGTAGTATTGGTCAGGCCGTTGATCGTGCCTGCATCATCTTTATTGATCGTCACGCCGCCGGCAGTAATCGAACCGTCGCTGCCGTCGATGACCACATTGCCGTTACCGACTTCGATCTTACCGTCGCCGGTGCCGTCTACTTTGACGCCAGTACCGATCTCCAGCTCATCAGCCAGCTTCACTTCGTAATCGGTGCCGCCGCTGCTGTTGGTAGTTGACGTAACGACGACATTGCTATCGCCTGCCGAAACAGTAGCCTGCTGCGCTGCTTTCTGCGCTACTTCATACAGCTGGCTGCCATTGACGGCATCGGTAGAAGTGGCGCTGACCTGCCCTGCCGCTACGTTTTGTATCTGACGGGTCGCCCCGGAGCTGCCTACGCTGACAACGCCCACAACATCGCTGACGCCGGCCCATTTAGTATAGCTGCTGTTGCCCGTAACGCTGTTGATCGCCGTCGCTGTAGAATTATTTCCCAAAGCTACACTGTCTTTTAAGCTGATACTGATATTATTTCCCAGCGCAATAGAGTTTTCTGCGCTAGCTTCAATATTGTTATCGTTGCCGAAAGCGCTGGCATTATCAGCACTTACAGTATTCCCATAGCCAAAGCCATTCGAATAGTTGCCGATCGTCATATTCAAAATACCAAAGGCGCTGGAATTAGTACCGTAAGCCGTATTTCTGCTGCCAAAAGCATTAGAATTATAACCTTCTGCAATATTCCCAAACCCAAAAGCGCTGGCACTGGTAGCTTTAGCTTTATTGGTATTGCCAACAGCAGTGGCATTCAGGCCGCTGGTTTCATTTTTATAACCCAAAGCGCTGGCATTTTCTCCGGATGCTTCATTTTCATTGCCGATCGCGCTGGCATTTGTACTGAGGGCAGAATTAAAATTACCAAAGGCATTAGAGCTGACAGCCACTGCTTCATTAACATAACCTACGGCACTGGCATTATCTTCGGTGGCTTTATTCCCATAACCAACTGTGTTAGCGCCTGTCCCGCTGGCCGTATTGTTATAGCCAAACGCACTGGAGGCCGAGCCTTGAGCTGTATTTCCATAACCGAAAGCGCTGGCATTTGTATTGCTCGCTGTATTCTTAGCGCCAAAAGCGCTGGTATATTCGCCGGTGGCTTCATTTTGGCTGCCAACAGCACTGGCATATTCGCCGGTAGCTTCATTTTGATTACCAACAGCACTGGCATATTCTTTGCCAGAAATGTTCCTAAACCCAAAAGCATTAGCTGCCAGACCGCTTACCGTATTGCCGTAACCAAAGGCACTGGCGTTTTCAGCACTGGCCGTATTACTGTAACCAACTGTGCTTGAGCCTACGCCGCCGGCAGTATTGCTGTACCCCAAAGCGCTGGCCGCCAGAGCATTGGCATTATTACCATAACCGACAGCGCTGGCGTTTTCGCTGGCGGCTGTATTTCTGAAGCCAACTGCTGTAGAAGCGAGGCCGCCGGCCGTATTGCTATAACCAAAAGCACTGCCATAATCCATTTTGGCTGCATTATTAAAGCCAAAAGCACTAGACGCTACGCCGCCGGCTTCATTGCCGTAACCAACGGCGCTGGCATTTTCATTAGCGGCTTTATTTCTAAAGCCAATGGCGCTGGATGCCAGACCGCTGGCTTCGTTGACATAACCAAAAGCACTGGCGTTTTCAGCACTGGCCGTATTGCTCCAGCCAAAAGCGCTGGATGCCAGACCACTGGCAGTGTTGAAATAACCGAAGGCACTGCTGGAATTAGCAGAAGCAGTATTATTGACACCGGCGACAGTAGAATCTGACGCGCTGCCGCTGGAAAAAACCGGTGCTGCCTGCACACTATCAGCATACAACCCCGAGAACACAAATATGCCGCTGCTCAAAAAAATCATAATTTTTTTCTCTAACTTAACTCTTTTGGATTTAGACAATTGCCTCACCTCTTTTCGTTGACCCATATCTTGCTTTTCATGATTTACCGCAGCGCTGCCGCGGTGCTCTTTGTTTTGTAATGCAGTTGGAGTGTTCTTTGCCCTGACCTCTACTTTCTCAAAATGTTCACTGCTGCCGTTAAGCCATCACTTTAAACTAACCCTGACCTGTAGAAGAAGCTTTTACAGGCCCGGAAACAGCTTCTGTCCCTGTCTGAAAAGCAGCCTTGTGACTTTTTTCGTATTTATAGGTAAATTTTTCAGATAGGACGACAGTTTGCAGCGCCTCCTGAAACTCTCACACTCAGCTTTATATTCCAAATACTTTAAGTTATTTTAGTTTTATTAATTTTTAAATCCTAATATTTAATATTATTCTTCTAGATTATTTTTGACATATTAACATATTTCCTTTGCACCTTGCAAGACATTTTTATTACAAATAACTCTTTTTTTTATATTCTTTTGTATTTTTTAAAACTCTCAGATTTAAAACTTCAAAAAATGACCCCTCATCTGCATTACAGACAAGGGGTCATTGCTTAAAAATACGCGCACAGCCGCCGGCTTTTTACTGCACAAAGTGCTGCCGCTGTTTGCCTAAACGCTGCCCTGGCAAGCGTTTAAAGGATTATTGCTGCTGCGTGTCAACCGTCTGGAATGACAAGGCGCCCAAATCGTTCTGCTTATCGAAAACGAATACAAAAAGCAAATCTTTCTCCTTACTGTATTTAGCCAGATAAGCCAGGCGGTCGCCGTCAGCATACCGCTGATAGGCCAGGAACCTGTTTTCGCGCTGCTCGCCGTAGCTGCGGCGCAGATTATTTTTCACACTGCCGAAAGTTTTTTCATCCAGCTCTGTTTGCAGCTTCGCTGACATCAGCTGGCGTATGCCGGCATATTCCATCCCGTTCTGACCGTTTAAGGCGGCAAATACCTTAACTACTGCCTGCTGCTGTTTGTTCAGGTCAGCGCCGTCGCTGGCCAGGCAAACGCTGGTCATCGCCAGACTTATGACCAGACATAGGATAAAGCTCCAGATCTTTTTCATACTTACTGCTCCTCTGCTCAGAAAGTTTGCCCCAGCCTTGCAGGCCGGGGCAAGTATAGTATTTTCTGTATTTACTTTTCTACCTGTGCTCGCAGGTATTCGATTTCACGGCTTTGTTTTTCCATTTCTCTGCTTTGTTCTTCGACCTTGGCCAGCAGCAGCTGGATCTTTTCATCCTGCGCCGCTAAAGAATTATCTACTTCTTTACGAGTATAGATGATATCTCTCGGTTCTGCCTTGCGGTCTCTAGAGCGGTCCAGTGCAAAATTGACGCCGAAGTTGCCCATTTTACTGCCGCCTTCGGAAATGCCCAGCCCCAGTGAGAACATTACTTTTTCGTTGGGGGCGTAGAAGCCGCCGACTGCTAATGCGCTTTTGCCGCCGTAGCCGCCGTAGGCCATGGCCAGCTCGCCCTTGTTACCGTCCTGGAAGCGCGGATGCAGGCCTGCCATCGCTGCTGACAGCGCGCCGACCGTATCGATCTCGTCACCCAGCTTGGTGATATCCTGATTGATATTATTGATGTCCTGCTTGACCTGATACAGCTGGCTGCCATTGACGGCGTCCATCGAAGTAGCGCTGACTTCGCCTGCCGCTACATTGCCGATCGTAGTGCCGCTGCTGCCTTCCAGCGTGATTTTACCGGTGTTGATATTACCGCCGCTGTCCACGTCATATTTGACTGCGGTATCATAAACAGTTTTCAGCTGATCTTCCGACGCAGCCTGCCCGGAAACGTAATTATCTGCGTCCCAGGTAGTATTGGTCAGACCGCCGATCGTGCCGGAACCGCCGTCGATAGTGATCTTATCGGCAGTTATCATGCCGTTGGTGCCGTTCATATTGATATTACCGGTGCTGACAGTGCCATTTGTACCGTCGATAGTGACTTTATTGGCACCGCTGCCGATCTCAACGACATCATTCAATTTCAGTTCGTGATGGTCGCCGCCGTCAGCGTTAGTGCTTTTTTCGATCAGGATATTGTTGTCGACAGCTTCCATAGTTGTATGCTTAGCTGCCAGCTCGGCCGCTTCCGCAGCTTTATCATGGATCGCTTTCAGCTGGTCTTCGGTCGCTGCCTGCCCGGATACATAATTGTCCGGGTCCCAGGTAGTATTGGTCAGGCCGTTTATCGTGCCTTCATCATCTTTATTGATCGTCACACCGCCGGCAGTTATCGAGCCGTCGCTGCCGTCGATGACCACATTGCCGTTACCGACATCTATCGTGCCATCGCCGGTGCCGTCGACATTGACGCCAGTACCGATCTGCAGTTCGTCAGCCAGCTTCACTTCATAATCAGTGCCGCCGCTGCTGTTCGTGGTAGGCGTAACGACGACGTTGCTGTCGCCTGCCGAAACAGTAGCCTGCTGCGCTGCTTTCTGCGCTACTTCATACAGCTGGCTGCCGTTGACGGCATCGGTAGAAGTTGCGCTGACCTGCCCTGCCGCTACATTTTGGATCTGACGGGTCGCCCCGGAGCTGCCTACGCTGACAACGCCCACGACGTCGCTGACGCCGGCCCATTTAGTATAGCTGCTGTTGCCAGTAACGCTGTTGATCGCCGTCGCTGCAGAATTACTGCCCAAAGCGACGCTGTTAGCCAGCGAGATACTGGTATCGTTACCAAGCGCGAAAGAATTATCAGCGCCGGTGCTGATCGTATTGCCGTTGCCGACAGCAGAACTGGAATTAGCAGCAATATTATTGCCATAGCCAAAAGCATAGGACGAATTGCCGCCTACATTATTAAAAAGGCCTACCGCTGTTGAATAATCGCCGCTGACAGCGTTATCATAACCCAGGGCATTGGAAACGTAGCCGCTGATATTATTGCTGTGGCCAAAAGCGCTGGCGAATTCAGCAGTCACCTCGTTATTGTTGCCGAAGGCACTGGAGGCGTAGCCGCTGACTCTGTTGCCGGCGCCGACAGCGTTAGTGTATTCTTCTGACGCTGTATTTTCATTGCCGATAGCGTTGGATTTGACGCCGCTGGCAGTATTCTGATAGCCTACGGCGCTGGCATAACTGCCGAAAGCCTTGTTCATGCTGCCAATAGCATTGCCCACATAGCCCGAAGCCGTATTGCCATAACCAAAAGCGCTGGCATAATTAGCAGACGCGTTATTGCTGGCGCCGACGGCACTGCCAAGATAGCCTGCTGCGGTGTTCTGATACCCCAGGGCGCTGGCAAAGGAACCTAAAGCGTTATTACTGACGCCGAAAGCGCTGGAGGAGGCTCCCGAAGCTTTGTTCAAAGCGCCGAAAGCATTGGCATACTCATTGCTCACTTCGTTGGAACGCCCCACAGCACTGGCCGAAACCGCGCTGGCCGTAGCCTTGTTCTGATAGCCGATCGCCGAAGCGGCAAAAGCCTGCGCCTGGTTATTATAGCCGATCGCGTTAGTATAATTGCTGCTGGCGGTATTATTATAGCCAAAAGCATTACTGACCTCACCGCTGACAGTATTATTTGAACCTACGGCCGCACTGCGAATATTGCTGACCGTATTCTCCGTACCGAAAGCGCTGGCAAAATTACCGGTGATATTATTATTGTAGCCAGACGCGATAGCATGCTCGCCGCCGACCTTATTGCCGTAGCCAAAGGCACTGGCATAGCTGGCAGTAGCTTCATTATATACGCCGTAAGCATTGGCATAGGCGCCGGAAGCCACATTCGAGGTACCGATAGCGTTGGCCAGATAATTGGCAGCCGTATTTTCATAGCCGACTGCTGAAGCGAAATTACCGGTCACGATGTTTTTCACGCCCAGCGCGCTGCCTGCATAAGCCTTAGCTTCATTTTCATGCCCAAAAGCGCTGGCATAACGCTCCGTCGCTTTATTCTGCGCGCCGAAGGCCTGGGAGTCCTGTGCTGTAGCTTCGTTCAAATAACCGAAAGCCTGGGCGTTATTACCGCTGGCAGTATTGCTGATACCGACAGCGCCCGCCGAGATCCCCGAAGCCGTATTCTTGTTGCCCAGCGCCGTAGCATCGTTAGCCGTGATATTGTTGCCAAGGCCGATCGCGCTGGAATTTTCACCGATAGCGTAGTTATCATTACCGATCGCCGTCGAATACATCGCCATGGCCTGATTATTATTACCGATCGCACTGCCGCCGGTAGCGATCACCTGATTATTGCGGCCCATTGCTACGGCCTCTGCCGCCGAAATGGTATTGGTAAAACCAAACGCCACTGATTCATTGCCGCTGACATTATTCAAATAACCAAAGGCGCTCGTACCGATACCATCCGCCAGATTGCCGGTACCGAAAGCATTGGAATTATCCGAATTCGCCTTATTGGCAGTACCAAAAGCGTTACTGTCCAAGCCATTGGCCACATTATCCTTACCAATAGCATTAGACCCGACGCCATTAGTGATATTACCGCTGCCGATCGCGTTTGATTCATTGGCATAAGTGTTGTTTTTACTGCCGATGGCATTGGAATCCTCGGCCAGAGCCTGATTATTCGCGCCGATCGCGTTGCTGTTATCAGAAATAGCATGATTGTTATAACCTACAGCATTAGTATTCTCACCGCTGGCGTTGTTATTTACGCCGGCAACAGTCGAATTGGTCCCTGTCCCATCCGCAAAAACAGCCGCGGCATAAACGTCGCCTGCACAAAATCCTGAGATCGCAAACAAACCGCTGCTCAGAAAAACCATGATTTTTTTCTCTAACTGGTACCTTTTGGATTTAGACAACTGTCTCACTCCTTCATCATCAATTTTTACTACAAATTTCTACCCGTTATCGCGCAGGGGCAGCAGGCGTGTCATAGCCTGACTTCTCTTGAAAACTGATTGCCCTGGCTTCTGCCTTTCCCGCTCCTTTCCTAAAATTTTTCACACCGATTGCAAGACCCCGATTTCACACAAAGGGTTATTTGGAAATAATATTTTAAACAAAAGAACCAATTGTGTTCCCTGTCTAAAAACGTTCTTCAAACCTGCCTGTACACTAATAACCGCAGGTCAGTACTTTTTTACAGCATTCTTCTTATTTGGGTTTGCCGCTCTGCTTTTTTCGCAGAGCGGCACTTATGGGGAAATATTTCCAAGCAAGACGGAGGGTCGTAACGCCTTGGTGAAAACCTTACTTATCCTGTCCACTTTCGCAATACTTAAATTAATTTTTGTTTTCATAATTTTTTAACTCTAATATTTAATAGTATCCATATAGATTATTTTTGATATAATACCATATTTGTCCCCCCCGCAAGACATTTTTGTTATAAATAAATCCGTCTGTCTGAAAGTCTTGCAACTGGTACCCCAACTGCAAAAAAACCGCCTGCCTCGGCAGACGGTTTTGTTATTTGAATTATTTACTTGCCAGCCTTGTACAACAGCCTCTTTTCTTTGCTTCTAAAAACAAATAAAAAAACACCGTATGCAATCACACATACGGTGTCCCCGAACTTTTATTCTCTTTTTCAATGCTTCTGCAGCTGTTTATTTATTTCACGCACCAGCGTCGCTAAATTTAAAGGCTTGGCTAAATGGCTGTTCATACCTGCCTTTTTCGCTTCGATGATATCTTCGGCAAAAGCATCGGCCGTCATCGCCACGATCGGCACGGTTCTGGCATCGGACTTAGCAGAAGCGCGGATCTTCTGCGTGGCTTCATAGCCGTTCATCACAGGCATCTGCACATCCATCAGCAGCAGATCATAATATCCTGCCGGCTCCTCCGCAAATTTTGCCACGCCTTCTGCGCCGTCACAGGCACTTTCTACCACAGCGCCGGCAGATTCCAGCATTTCCATCGCTATCTCACGGTTCAAGGCGTTATCTTCCACTAATAAAAAGCGTTTACCGCTGAAATCAGTTTTACTATTTTGTTCATCGGCTGCTGTTTGACCTAAAACATATCTCTGTAACGCCCGGCACAAAGTCGACATAAAAACATGCTTCGTCATAAAACCGTTGACACCCGCCTGACGCGCCTTCGTTTCAACATCGGCCGAATCATATGCTGAAATCAAAATGATCGGCAGCGGTTCGCTGATAGCGCGGCGAATGATCGCCGCCGTTTCCACTCCGTCCTGATCCGGCATCCTGCAGTCCAATATCACCGCGTCGTAAGGCTCACCCGCCTGATGCGCCGCCAGGACCTTCTGCACCGCCCGCTGTCCACACGTTTCCCAGTCCGAACGAATGCCAATCTGCCGTAAAAGCTCCGTCGTATGCTCACAGACGATCAAATCATCGTCGACTACGATGATCTTCAAATCGGGGAACTTAAAATTGCCCAATTCCAGTTCACTGATCGGCAGCAGCAGCCTGATCGTAAATTCAGTACCAGTACCAACCTCGCTGCTGACATCGATCGTCCCGCCCATCAAATCGACGATTTTCTTCGAGATCGCCATCCCCAGGCCACTGCCTTCTGTTTTATCGATCCGGCTGTCTTTTTCGCGGGTGAAGGGTTTAAAAATATCCCTCAAAAACTCCGGCTTGATTCCGATTCCGGTATCCCTGACTGTAAATTTGAACCAGGCTTTGGCCGCATTTTCTGACGCCGTTTCTTCGATATCGAAACTGACGGTACCGCCCGGCGGCGTAAACTTGGAAGCGTTGGAAAGCACATTGATCAGTACCTGCCGCAGACGCAGCGAATCGCAGCACAGCTGCTCGTGCCTGATATGCCGCAGGCGCACGTCAAAATGCTGCTTCCTGGCCTTGACACTGCTCTGCATGATCGAAACGATAGTGTCCATCACCTCCGGCAGCTCGATCACTTCTTCCGCCAGAGTCATTTTTCCGCTTTCTATCTTCGACATATCCAGCACATCATTGATCAGGCCCAGAAGATGCTGACTCGAAAGCGAGATCTTCCGCAGACAGTCCTGTACCTTTTCCGGAGTGTCGATATGCGCGGAGGCAATATCCGTCATCCCCATAATAGCGTTCATCGGCGTCCTGATATCATGCGACATCCGGGAAAGAAAATCAGACTTTTCACGGTTAGCGACTTCTGCCGCCTGCAGTGCCGCCTGCAGCTCCTGTGAACGTTTCTCCAGCTGCTGCTGCAGTTCCTTTTGTTCAACGGCTTCAGTAACATCAATAAAGGTAGCGTAAATGACCGGGATATCGTTAACCTTTTGGTCGCTGAACATACCGCTGACTTTGATCCAGGAGCAGCTTCCATCTTTAAGCGGCATCCTGCAGATACATTCATAACCACTTTTCCCTTTCAGCAATGCCTGTTCAACTGCCATCGCCATTTTTTCATACTCTTCCGGGTACTGCGCAAAATATTTGCGGCAGCTGTTATGATAGATCGCTTCATACTCTTGCTTTGTGTATAAAGTCTGCGAGTAAAAATAATCATTAGCCCAGACTACGGTAAAATTTTCGTCCATCAAGTGCTTGCTGACACTGACGTTCATCGCACTCATCAGCATATTGTAGTCATAGACCGTCTGCTCACTGCTTTGTTCGTTCAATTTAAGGCCGTAACTGTCAGCGTTCATGCTTTCACTTCTCTCATGATTTTAAATTTCTGCAAATTCTCTCATCAATTTAAGTTTTACAATTATTTTATTTAATATTTTCTAAACTATTCGTTATCTAATTAATATTGTAGTTATGCTTTTTGTAAAAAGCAATATTTTTTTGTAATATCATATAATTTTACCCCTCTACAGGACAATCATACTGATTTACTTGCTCATGCTTTATAGGTTCCACATATGGGTGAATATATGTAAGCACTGCAAAAATATCATTCAACAAATCCTGCAAACTACTTCCTGTCATCTATGCACGACAGCATAATAAAAGAACACCGTACAAAATGTACGGTGTTTTAGTGTTTTATAATTTATTTTTGGGATTCGGCCGCTGTTTAAAGCAGTGATAACTGCAGTAATACTGCCGCCGGCGTCCGGCCAGTGCCGTATAGACATGATAGGTTTTATTGCAGGAAAATTCCTTGCCGCAGATCGGACATACCTCCAGCAGACTTTTTAAAGGACCGCTGGAACTGCTCCCGCCACCCGTTATTTCATTGCCGATAACATCATCTTCATTTTTCATAACAGTTGCTCCCATCCCGCTTATTTTTTAATTGCATCCCGTTTATTTTTTGTATTGCCAGTTATACTTTTTATTATATAATTAATAAATTTGTATAATTTTTTCAGCACGGTTTATTATAATACATCAAATCAATTCCTGCAAGATTTTTGCCGTATAATTTATATTTTATTTTCCAAGCCTGACTTATGACGTCTTCCGGCCTTTTTTACATACAGCCTGCTGCAGATAAAAGAAGTAAACGGGATCGTAAACAGGATGCCAAAGCTGCCGATAACGGCCTGCAGGATCTCTACGACCACCATTTCCTTGTTCAGCAGATACAGCAGCGAATGGTTATAAGCAAAGAACAGCAAAACTATCGTCAGTGAACCGCCGATATATGCCAGGATCAGCGTATTGGACATCATGCCCAGGATATCGCGACCGATATTATTGCCGGCCTGCAGCAGCATTTTCCTCGTAGGTTCAGCAGTAGTAGCCGCCAGCTCGTTCAGCGCCGAAGCGATATCCATCGCCACATCCATGATCGCTCCCAAAGCGCCGATAATGATCGCGCTGAATATGATCGCTTTCAGATCGACCGGGTCAGCAGGATTCAAAAACAGCAGGTACATGGAATCCTCGTCTACCAGCCCCGTAAGCTGCAAAAAACTGTCTGCAGACGCACTGATAAGCGCCGCAATGACAAGTCCGCCGATACAGCCCAAAATAGTTGCGACCGTTTTTCTGCTGATGCCATTCACCAGCAGCAGATTAGTCACGACAATAAAAGCACAGGTCAGGATCGTCCAGCAGTAAACGTTCTTGCCTGACAGTATCGCCGGTACAAAAACTGCAAAGATCGACAGGCAGCAAAAAATCAGAGAGATCAAAGTATTTACGCCCTGCATCCGTCCAAAAGCGATAATACTTAAAGCGAAAACAGCAAACAGCCACATCAGTACATTACTGCGCAGATGCTCGGCATAACTCCATTCCCCCTGACTGCTCCGTCCCGGCAGCAGCAGCACCTTATCGCCAACGGCTACGTCGCGCCCAACCGCAAAACTGCCGGCTTTATTCTGCGCAGCCGTCACTTTGACGCCTTCTTGCCTTCCTGACAATAATTCGGCTTCAAATCTTATCTGCTCAAATTTAGCCCCGGCTGCTGCCGGCAAAAGCTTCACTACCCTTGCCTCAACAACGTCAGTAGGCGATTTCTCTTTAAAAAAACTTAAACCCTGCACAGCAAAATAATGCCCAGCCGCAAGATACAGCACAGCCAGAATGATAGTAACGAGATAAACAAATTTATTTTTCAAGGTACGACCTCCAAAATTTATTTAAAATAAATTTTGGCAATTCTCAATTATCAAGACGCACTTTCAGCCCGATCAGCGTCAGCCTTGCCAGACTGGCAGGCAAAGCCCTGCTTCCAACACTTTCAGCCGGAACTGACAGACTCAGCAGCAATGGCAGCAGCGCCGGCAGAACATAATTAAGACAGCTGCCGATAACGCTGACCGTCAGACACACCTGGCAAGCTGTTCCGCTGCAGTCATGTCCGTGACTGGCCTCTACATATAGAGGGGCCCAGACTGCGCCGACAGCAATAACCAGTATCAGCAGTAAAGCTGTTATCGATTTATAATTACTTTGTTTTAAAGTCATGGCGTTCACTCTCAAAACAAGATTTTTCTGTTACTCTATTTATTAATATACCACAAAAATTTCCGCTGACTTGTGAACTTTTCACTACTGCTCACAGTACAGCCCAGCTACTTCAGACAGTAATAAAAAACAGGCCAGCCTTCTAAAAGCTGACCTGTTTTTTATTCATGCCTGCTATCAGGCATTTTCATAATATCTGATCACTTTTATACGCCGCATTCTTTTATCATTAGCTTTGACCGGCGCTTCATCACACTCCGGATCGACCAGATCCTCCAGCCTGCACCCGAAAATACTGCGCAGCTTCAATAGCAGTTTCAAACTGCCGGGGACTCTGCCATTTTCAATATTGCTCAGGTGGGTCTGCGTTATATCCAGCATTTCCGCCAAAGCTGTTTGCTGAATGCCCTGTTTTACTCTTCTGACTTTGATTTCATTGCCTATTTTTTTCAAATCGATACTTTGCATATTCGTCCCACCACTTTCTTTAAAAATCTTTTTGCTTAGCTTTAATCAAGGTAACGAATGACCCTGACTCTCTTTTTCCTGGGTTTGTTTTCATCTTCCAGACAAAGCAGTTCGTCGATCGTACAGCCTAAAATATTTTTCAGCTGCAGCAGCAGCTCCAGGCTAAGCATAGCGCGGCCAACTTCGACGTTGCTCATATGTGTCTGCGAGATCCCTAATTTTTCTGCCATCGCTGTCTGAGAGATCAGTTTCTGCATCCTTCTTACTTTGATATTCATCCCTATTTTTTTTCTGTCTAAAGTTTCCATTTTCCACTCCTTACTGTGTACGTATGCATATAGCTTCCTTTAAAAAAATATATCCTGCATTTCTACACGTTTTTCTATTTCAAATTTCATCATAATTGCAAACTGTACACCAACATTTTTAATGTTTAATTATTTTGCCAATTAAATTAAGTATAGTTTATTGTTTTTATTATAGCATTTATTAAAAACCAGCACAATATCTTATATAAAAATGTTGCTCCAAGCCGTTTTTAATCACATATTAAACTTTTTCATATTTTCAGCAGAAGTAGTTTTGTATTAATTAATAAAATTATATTTTTTATTCGTTTACATTTGTTATTTCATTCTTTAATAAAAATAAAGTATTTTTAAATTATATCTAATCGTTTTTTCAAATAACTAAATTTACTATATGTTTTACTATAAATGTTTATGTTATAATTTACTTGTAATATTTTCGAAGGGATATTGGCGATGTTAAGCAAAAATACGCTATTTGAATTTCTTTATCAAAATTTACACGACCAGATCACCTGCGGCCATCTGAAACCTGGCGATACTCTGCCTTCCATGCCGCAGCTTGCAGCCATTTATAATGTCGGTATCCGCACCGTCAAAGACGTGTTGGCCAGATTAAAAACAGAAGGCCTGATCCAAACGACAGAACGCAAACCGGCACGTGTCATTTACCGGGCTGAAAAAAACAGTGCTTCTCAAAGCTATGCTGTTGGTCTGCTGCGGCGTCAGAAGTCGCTGACAGAAGTTTATCAAACCATGGGGCTCATTTTACCGTCCATTTTTCATTTTTCTGCCGCACACTGCGATATCAAAAAACTGCCCTCCTATCAGAAGCTGCTCAAAAAAAATAACTGTCAGGATACTGCAGCGCTCGATGCCGCTTTTTCAGCTCTGCTGAACGAACTGCTGCGCAGCTCCAACAATCTGCTCTATAACGATCTGTATAACAGTCTGAAAACTTATTCTAAGGTTACTTTAGCGGCACCTAAAAATATGCTGTTTAAGTATGATCCGGAAACCTTCCGGTTGCTGCTGGCTGCTTTACAGAGTAATGATTACCAGCTTGTCAATAAGCGTTTCAATGATATGTATCTCAGCTTTTCTGTTTCAGTCAACAAATATATCCGGAAAGTATACAAAAAATACCAACAGGCAGAGATTCCCGAACCTGTTTATGATTATAACTGGAGCGCTGAAAAAGGACGCGACCATTACTATACCCAGATCGCCCGTGACCTGATCGATAAGATCGCCGCCAGCATCTATGAGCCCGGTACACTTTTACCTTATGAAGCTGTACTGGCCAGAAACTACAAAGTCTCTATTTCCACGATCCGCAAATCGCTGGCTCTGCTCAACGAGATCGGCTTCGCAGAAACCATCAATACCAAGGGCACTATTGTCAGGCTGCCGCCTACCTTCATCACCGCTAATTGTATGCAGAACGAGCGTTACAAAAAAGATACGCTGATCTATCTCAGCGCCTTGCAGCTAATGTCAGTTATTATCAAGCCTGTCGCTGTGGCTGCAGCCGGCAGGATCGATCCCCAGACACAGAAAGCCTGGCGGTCAGAATTTGGTCAGCCAGGTAAAGTACCCCTGGCCTTAATAGTCAATTCCCTGATCGAACTTACGGAGCTGCAGCCGCTGCGGGCGATACTGCAGGAAACCAATAAACTGCTGCACTGGGGTTATTATCTGGCTTTTCACCGCCAGAATCTTGCAGGAACGACGGATACTCTTTGCAAATATACATGGCAGGCTTATTTATACCTGGAAGCACGGGATATTGAAGGTTTCAGCACTTATCTGGCAATTTGTTTTTCCTATATCCTAGAAACGATCCGTGATTTTATTATACAGCATGGCCTGCAGGAAGCCGCAAAGCTTGCAACACCTTACAAGATACCAGATTTAAATATCAAATAAAAAAATAGACCTGCCATATGGCAGGTCTATTTTTGGGGAATATCTTCAAACAAGGCGGAGAGGGTTGCAATCTACCTTGCCGAAAATCGACTTCACAAATTTTAAATATCGCAATATTTAAATTCGCAATATTTTAATTTATGTTATTATAGCACATTCCCATTTTTTTCAAAATAGTTTTTCAGAAATTTATTTTTAAATCAAAAAGCAGCTTCTCCATTATTAAGATGAGAAGCTGCTTTTACATTTTTCCAGGAATATTTCCTGCTGTTCTCACAGCATATTTTCATCAAATACGACAAAAACATTTTTGCCTTTTCCCTTGGCTTTATACAAAGCGCTGTCCGCTTTCTGATACAGGTCGTCAAAAGCAGCGCCGTCGTCAGATTCACAGAACACCATCCCGATACTGCAGGATATCTTCAGTCCTTCTTTTGCCGCGCCTTTAGTGTACAGACTGCAGATCTGCCCGGCTTTCACCAGGGCATTTTCCATACTGGTGATATCACACATCAGCACCGCAAATTCATCGCCGCCGATACGGCCCAGCAGATCCGAGCTGCGGAAGCTGCGCTCAAGATTGGCAGTAAGCTCACACAGCACCGTATCACCGAAGGCATGTCCCCTGCTGTCGTTAACATTTTTAAAATCATCAATATCCAGCAGGAAAAAGGCATGCTGCCGTTTCGAGCTGTCAGCTAAAACCTCATTGACATATTTTTCAAAAACAGCCCGGTTATAAATACCCGTCAAAGGATCACGCTCAGCCTTATGCTGCATCCGTGCAAATTTATTCTGCGTATCGTTGATATCCAGAACATTACCTAAAACACGCTTGATCTGCCGCTTATCATCAAATACCACCGCCATATAAAAACGATACCAGTGATAATCGCCATCAGAAGTATGCAGGCGCCCCTGAAAAACTGTCCTGCCGGCCCTTTGCAATTCTGTCAGAGCCTTCTGCACGGCACTGCTGTCTTCCTCATGAAAATACTTATTTAAACTGCTGCTATTCTTTTCCGCAATAGTATCAGTAATAAAGCCGCCCAATTTTTCCAGTGTCTGTTTTTCGGTATTATGCCCGGCCGCACCTTCACCGGTATTTTTAACGATCAGAAATTTACATGCTTTCAGATCAAATTCAAACATGCAGCCTTCCATCAAGCCCGCCGTCAGCCGCAGACCCTCTATCTCCGCGTTGATCTGTTTTAAACGGTCTTTTTCGATCTGCCGCCAGATATAGATGATAACGAGAAAGCACAGAAAGATGAGCAGGAAATATTTTCCCATCGTATCCCGGGCGATCTTATTCAGCATCTGCTGATCTGCCAGAAGATTGGTTCCTGAAACGATCTGGAAAGTGTACCAGTGGTTAACTTCTACAGGCGCAAAGACTACATACTGTGTCTCGCCAAAGATATCAGTATAATAGAAAGCGCCGCTTTCTTTATTGGCAATAGCTTTTTCCAGGTCTTGCTCCGTCATCGAGCATCCAATGGCTTCCTGCTCCAGGAATTTAAAGAAATTTCCCTGCTTGCCATTGCCGATGCCCATAATCACATCGCCCTTTTCATCTGCGATCATCGTAATGCGGTCCTGCTGCATATTCAGCACCGCCAGCAGCGTTTTCGTCGCATTGTCAAGATCATAGGCTTCATGGACAACGCCGATGACCTCTTCATCCTTATACAGTGGCTTAGCCAGAATAACTACTTTTCTGCCGCTGGACGGCAAAACGACCGGCCCTTCAACAACTTCTTCTCCCTCTAAGGCCCTTTTATAATAATCCTGATCCAGGATATCGATTTCCTCGCCATTGCTCATCAGGGTTTTCTGACCACGATAAGTAAGTCCAACAGTCGAAAAATGCCCTGTGTTGGAAACTGTACTCAAAAGATTGATCAAATTATCCTTCTGCCCTTCATATCGAGGAGCGTTTCTCAGCACGATATCCAGTAATTCATTCTGCCGCTGGATCTCGGTATGCAGAATAACCTTGGTATGATGGGCTGCGTCCAGCAAATAATCGTAAGTCTGGCGTTCCAGAATGTCCTTTTGACTGGCACTGAAATTGAATGCAAAAGAAACCGCCAGGATCAAAACTGAGATTATAGTTATGACGATCAGCTCACGATGCAGTTTTCCCCACATAAAGCTACCTCTTTCTATTTTTTACAAATGCTCTCTGAATTCTACAAAATAAAACAATTAGGTTATCCGCTATTAATTATAACCTATTTTTTATATTATAGCATTTTTACTTTTAGCAAATAAATACTTTTATCTTTATTTTTTAAGCCCGGCCGCTGTTTTTTACTGCCGCCGAAAAAAAGCAAAACACCGCTTTCTGTAAAAGCGGTGTTTTGCCTGTAGGAAGCTATATATGAGATGTAATTGCCGTTAAGGCTTAAACATGGCTGTTGGAAACTTCAACAGTTTTGTTCATGACGTTGGTAAAGAATGTAACCGGCACCATAGTCTTGCCATTTACTAAAATCGGAGCGTTGTCCAAAGTAATGGTTTGGCCATTGCGTACATATTGGTTGCTGCCAATAGTCATAAAATAGGTCTGATCACCTTTTTCCATCGAAACATTTTGCATACCGGCATCCCAGAATACCTGGTAGTCCATTTTTTCCATCAGCGGACGCAGGGGCAGGTATACTGTATCTTCTTGAACCATGATGGCTTCATCAGGAGTTAATACCAGCTCTTGTTGATCCATAACGATGGTTCCTGCACCAAGATGGACTTTGATATCGGCGCTGTTGGCTTTAGCGATAGACCAGCCAAAAATGCCTACCAATAATAAGCAGACCACTACGATTACAGATTTTTTCATTTTCATTGACCTCTTTCCTTTCCTGCTGAGCAGGTTTTGTTTACGATTTTTATTATATACACTTTTTCATCTGTGTGAAGTTTTCAATATTTAAATATCAACTAGAAAAAAATTACAGTTTACTTACAAAAATACTTTTTCCGCCCTTTTTACAGGTCTGAATGGCGCATTTTAAAGCCCTTAACCCCCCTGAAACAGTAGAAGTAAATAAAAAAACGACCTTTGTAAGCGCAGTACCTGCAAAGGTCATTTTTGAGTATAAAATTTTTTTAATCCAAAGACTTGACGATCACCAGAACAGGAAACGCCGCATCGGGCAGATCGCTATGAGCACCGCCGCAGACCTTTTCTTCATAAGCGTCCCGGTCCAGCAAATCAAAATCTACAATAATATCGTCACTGTAATATTCCTGAGCCGGCTCAATATCTTCTTTGCGGATACCCTGCCAGGCAGCTTTCGGCACTTTTGCCGCAAAAAATTCCAAAGTCGATGATTTAGCATGATAAATCTGGATCGCGTCTTCTGCGGTATACAACATAACTTTCAACTCCTGTCTTTTCAAGATCAACGGCGCGCTGCCAATGAATGACAGCATCGCTTGTTGTTATTATCACTATATCACAGAAAGCAGCGACAGTCAAAAATCTTAATAATAATTATTAGTTGCATTATTTTCTAAAATATGATTACTAAAAAGCGGTACTGCCGCCATATCAGGACAGTACCGCAAGTCAGCTTTATTTATTATGCCTCGATCGGCTCGTCCTGCAGGGCTTCGTAGCCTTCCTCGCCAGTACGTATCTTAACGACGTTCTCTACATCATAGATAAAAATTTTACCGTCGCCATACTTACCTGTATAAAGCACTTTTTTCGCAGCGGCCACCACCGCAGCCACAGGAATAGCCGAAACAACAAGTTCTACTTTGACCTTGGGCAGCAGATGCACGCTTACTTCCGCACCGCGGTAATATTCGGTATTGCCTTTCTGCAGCCCGTAACCCAAAACCTTCGTTACCGTCATACCGGTAATACCAAGTTTATCCAAAGCTTCCTTCAAGATCTCAAAACGCAGCTGCGAAGTAATGATCACGATCTTCGTCATTTTCGGTCTGCCTGCTGACGGCAGAGCGGCAGTAACGTGAGTAACGGCAGCACCAGCCTCTGCTGCTTCCTGAGCAGTCACAGCACCATGGAAATCTTCTGCTGCCGGCATAAAATCGGCATAAGAGCTGGCCAGACCATGCTCTTCCATATCCAGCCCGGCGATTTCCTCACGCGTGCTGACCCGCAGTCCGATAGTTTTATCGAGGATTTGAAAAATCAGCGTCATCACGATACCGATATACGCCGCTACCGCTGCAACTCCTGTCGCCTGAATGATCAGCAGCTCACTGCCGCCGCCGTACAGCAGACCGCCGTCTACTGCAAAAACACCAACCAGCAGCGTGCCCAGCGCACCACAGACTCCATGTACCGAAATTGCGCCGACAGGATCGTCGATTCTGGCAATCTGGTCAAAAAATTCTACTGCAAAAACGATCACAAGCCCGGCAATGATACCGATCACAAAAGCTCCCGGAACACTGACTGCGTCACAGCCAGCAGTAATAGCGACCAATCCTGCCAGCGCGCCGTTCAAGGTCATCGATACATCAGGCTTGCCGTAACGCAGCCAGGTCAGGAACATCGTTGCCGTCGCGGCAGAGGCAGCGGCCATATTAGTAGTAACAAAGATCCTGCCCATTGATGTCAGGACATCGTCACCGGTCGCGCAAACTGTAGAGCCGCCGTTAAAGCCAAACCAGCCGAACCAGAGAATGAATACGCCCAAAGCGCCCAGCGTCAGGCTGTGTCCCGGTATGGCATTGACACTGCCGTCAGCATTATATTTTCCAATACGCGGACCAAGTATCTTGGCACCGACAAGCGCGGCTACACCACCAACCATATGGACCGCCGTAGAACCGGCAAAATCATGAAAACCCATGGCGCCGAGCCAGCCGCCGCCCCAGATCCAATGCCCCGAGACCGGATAAATAACCGCGCTGATCAAAATACTGTAGATACAGTAAACAGAAAACTTCGTCCGTTCGGCCATAGCACCTGATACAATAGTCGCCGCCGTAGCACAGAAAACAGTTTGAAAGATAAAAAAGGCCCAGGACGGATAAGACGCCCCATAATCGTTTTGCACAAAAAAATCAGGCGCACCGATCAAACCGCCGATATCCGTGCCAAACATCAGGCCAAAGCCAATGATCCAAAAAACGATACTGCCCAGACACAGGTCCATAAAATTTTTCATCACGATATTGCCGGCATTTTTAGCTCTGGTAAAACCGGTCTCGACCATGGCAAAGCCCGGCTGCATAAAAAATACCATAAACGCGCCGATCAGTACCCACATCGTATCCGCTGCTGCGTATTTTTCCATCATCATAGTCCCCCCACATCCAATCATTTTAGCTCTATTTATAAAAAAGAAGCGTATCCTCAGCGGATACGCTTCTTCGCGTTGTCAGCTTCCCCAGGGCGTCCTTTAATTGTTGACGCCGTAAAGCAGCTTGCCGTAGGTCGGATACGGCAGATAGTCTTCACCGATCAGCTCTTCGGCAGCATCAGCATAGCTGCGCAGGAGCTCCATTTCTTTTAAAACCGTGTCATGATAATAGTTGGCCTCAGCTTTCATATCGACACATTTTTCAGCACCTTTCAGCGCTTTGGCCAGCTTTTCACCGCTGTTATACATTTTAGCGGTCAACTCGGAAATCTTCGCCGCCAGATCAGCTTCAAAGCAGTTTTTGATCCCCAGGTCCTTTTTGTCCGCAGCATTGCCCAGCAGGTCATTAGTATAAGCCGCTGCCGCCGGCAGGATATCCTTATACAGCATATCCAGCATCGTCAAGGCTTCGATATTGATCGTTTTGGCATATTTTTCCAGCATGATCTCCACCCGGGAACGCACCTCGGCCGCTGTAAAAATACCGTGTTTAACAAACAATTCGATATTTTTTTCCGCTTCCATATAAGGCAGCGCTTCCGGTGTGGATTTAAGATTAAGAAGCCCCCTCGATTTGGCCTCTTCTACCCATGCGTCCGTATAACCGTCACCGTTGAACACGATACGTTTATGCTTGACGATGGTTTCTTTGATCAATTTCTTCATGGCAGCATCTTTATCGGCTGCTTTTTCTAATTTGTCTGCGAATTGATTCAAAGCTTCGGCAACGATAGTATTGAGAACGATATTCGGGCCGGCGATAGAAAACTCGCTGCCCAGCATTCTGAACTCGAACTTGTTGCCGGTGAAAGCGAACGGAGACGTACGGTTTCTGTCCGTATTATCCTTGGTCAGTGCCGGGATAACATCGCCGCTCAATTTCAATAACGCCGCCGCGTCAGGATTGTACTGCTTCCCTTTTTCGATAGCTTCCAGAATATTGGTCAGCTCCGTCCCCAGGAAAACAGATACTATCGCAGGAGGCGCTTCATTCGCGCCGAGACGATGATCGTTACCGGCGCTGGCTACACTTACGCGCAGCAGATCCTGATATTCATCAACAGCTTTGATGATAGCTGCGAGAAACAGTAAGAAACGGGTATTTTTATGTGGTTCTTTACCGGGATTCAGTAAATTATCGCCTTCAGTAGTCGCAATAGACCAGTTATTATGCTTACCGCTGCCATTAACGCCAGCAAAGGGTTTCTCGTGCAGCAGGCATACCAGTCCGTGACGCAGGGCAACGCGCTTCATAAATTCCATTGTCAGCTGATTATGATCAGAAGCTACGTTAGTAGTAGTAAAAATAGGTGCCAGCTCATGCTGGGCCGGAGCAACTTCGTTATGCTCCGTTTTAGCAAGCACGCCCAGCTTCCACAGCTCCTCATCCAGCTCCTTCATAAAAGCCAGGACGCGCGGCTTGATGATGCCAAAATAATGGTCTTCCATCTCCTGCCCTTTCGGAACCTTGGCTCCGAACAGTGTACGCCCCGTATATACCAGATCCTTACGCTGCTCCCACATCTCCTTATCGACGAGGAAATATTCCTGCTCCGGCCCGACAGTAGTCACAACCTTCTCGGTCGCCTGCCCGAACAGCGCCAGTATACGTCTGGCAGCCTGGTCGACACAGCACATCGAGCGCAGCAGCGGCGCTTTTTTATCCAATACTTCGCCGGTATAGGAGCAAAACGCAGTCGGGATACATAAACAGCCATCCTTGATAAACGCATAAGAGGTAGGGTCCCAAGCAGTGTAGCCGCGGGCTTCAAAAGTAGCGCGCAGACCGCCCGAAGGAAAGCTGGAAGCATCAGGCTCGCCCTGGATCAGTTCTTTCCCGGAGAAATCCATAATAACGCGGCCGTCTGCCGTCGGAGCGATAAAACTTTCATGCTTTTCGGCAGTAATACCGGTCATCGGCTGGAACCAATGGGTAAAATGGGTCGCGCCATGTTCCAGTGCCCAGTCTTTCATCGCATTGGCGATGATGTTGGCAATCGGCAGATCCAGCGCTTCGCCTTTTAAGACAGCGTTTTTGAAAGTCTTGTAGGTAGCCGTTGGCAAACGGTCTTTCATAACCGTTTCATTAAATACCAGGCTGCCAAACATTTTCGGTACATTGCTCATAATTTTCTCCCCCTCACTGAAACTAAACAGAATAAAACAAAAAGCAACGGCGAACTCAGGCCTTGGCCCGCAACTTCGCTGTTGCTTATGCTGTGATTATAAATCACTTTTCAGGATTTGTAAAGAGTTTTAGCAAATATTTTTTCATATTTTTATTTTAATGTTCGGTTTTTTAGCATAAAAACGCCTTTTTTTACTATTTTTTATATTAAATGTTCCGAAAAATCATTGACAATGAAAAGCAAACAAGCTAAACTAACAATGTAAAAATTTCATCTACCAATATCAACACTTGCGATTTAGCAGGCGACGAGTGCCTTACATTCGCCGGCTCTACTAATAAATTTATTTAAAAGAAAGCAGGTTACAGACAATGGCAAAAATGTTGTATGAAGGCAAAGCCAAAAAAGTTTTTGAAACCGAGAACCCCAATGAAGTAATCATCTATTATAAAGATGACGCTACCGCCATGAACGGCCTCAAAAAAGGCACTATCGCAGATAAAGGCATTATGAATAATACGATCACCAGCTTTTTCTTTGACCTGCTTGCCAAGCACGGCATCCCCCATCATCAGATCAAAAAGCTCAGCGATCGTGAAGCGCTGTGTAAAAAAGTCAGTATCATCCCCATGGAAGTAGTTACCCGTAACATCGCCGCCGGCAGCCTGGCCAAAAAAATGGGCGTCGAAGAAGGCTATGTTATGAAACGCCCTATCGTAGAATTTTACTATAAAAACGACGACCTTGGCGATCCGATGATCAACGCTGATTATGCCGAAGCTTTTGGTTTGGCAACCGATGCACAGGTTGCAGAAATCAAAGCCTGCGCCCTGAAGATCAACGAAATCTTAAAAGCCTTTTTGGCTGAACGTAAAGTGCGCCTGATCGACTTCAAAATGGAATTTGGCGTCGATGCAGACGGAAAAGTGATCCTCGCCGACGAGATCACACCTGATACCAGCCGCTTATGGGACTGGGATACTAACGAAAAACTAGACAAAGACCGTTTCCGCCGTGATATGGGCAGCGTCGAAGAAGCCTATCAGGAAATCATCAAAAGACTGACAGGGAAATAATTAGCATATCACAAAATAAAAAGCCGACTGCGAGGTCGGCTTTTTTGTTATATAATTATGATAAAATTAATGCCGCCTGACGAAAGCGAGGTATCTGCCATGGAAAAACAAACCTTGATCGCTCATTGCCTTACTTATCCTAATGCTGTCGAAGATTATCCCTTTGCCGATAACGATCTCACTATTATGCGCCATCCATCCGGTGGTAAATGGTTTGCCTGTATTATGCATCTTCAAGGCAAGCTCTGCATAAATCTGAAATGTGATCCTGTCAGATCCGAATTTCTGCGCCGTACTTACAAAGGCGTTTACCCGGCCTGGCATATGAACAAAGAACATTGGAACACCGTCGAAGTAAACAGTGTACCCAAAGGCGAATTATTTGCCATGATCGCCCACAGCTTTGAACTGACCGCGCCCAAAATACCAAAAGCGAAGCCCATAAGAAAAACAGAGAAATAAAAAAGCACCGCTTTCAGGCGGTGCTTTTAATATATCAAGAATATCATAGCTACATTGTAATTAATAATTATCGTACACTATATTTATTTTTACTGATAAATTCAATTATTTCTTCTCGCAGATATAACGGCTCTAAAACCTCACAATACTGCAAATACTGCAGCAGCCAAAACTGTATACCTCCAGGCGTGTTTCTTAAAACAACGGTAAAATATTCTTCTCCATCGGGAAGCAGTAATATCTCATTGCCGAATTTTTCAATAACATCGTCTAAAATAACATTATGACATCTTATTTTTACGCTTTCTGAATACGGCGAAAACATATAAATATGTTTTTGAGTAAATTTTGTCAAATCAAAATCTGCTGCTAACGGTTTAACTGGCTGCCTTTCTAAAATACGCACGTCACAAATCTTATCTACTCGATAATAACTGATATTATCATAAGCATCATAATTACAAATAAGGTAATAATTACCATTGGCAAATACTAATGCATACGGATTTACAAGGTAACGAACGCTTCTTTTCGGAACAAGTTTTTTCTCCAAATTATATTTCAGGTAAGTAAATTCCACCTGGACCTTGCTGCTTATTGCTTCATCCAGCAGATCAATATTAAAAAAAACTGATTTATTCGGAGTTCTTCTTTCCCTGCGTATTATCCTGAGGTTCAGATACTGTTTCCTCTGATGGAAACTTAAAAGCTTTTGCAGTTTCTCAATCAACAATTCACTCTGCCTTCGTGGTATCCCATCACAGGCATATACCGCATCCATTAAAAGCCTTACTTCAGATACTTCCAGTATGCGTTCTTGTAAATAATATCCCTGTTTATTTTCTTCATATGTCGATATTTCGTAACCAAGATTATCCTTCAAAAGGCTTATTGCGCTGTAAACTGTTCTGCGATCGATATCAGTACCATAAAGGCTTTTCATCTTATGCAATATCGTACGCATAGGTAAAATATGTTCTGCATCAGAATATTCCCGAAGTATCTCCAAAATACAAATCGCATTAGCCCTATCACTCAGCACATTTTTCACCTATGCAGATTGCTTCTGTCATTTTCGCAAACCCCTGCATAGCCCCTTCTAGGTCGGCCATGGCCTGCTTGTAATTTTCAGATTCTGTACTCAAAGTAAATTGAGACGTAAATATACCGATAGTTATATTTTTACCATACCCCAGCCTGGCAGGTTTTTGATAACTATATTTATCTAATTTATATTTCCACTTCTCATCATAAACCAGTCTGTCTCTAATATTACTGGGCGTTAACTTACCCTTTTCCGGCATTTCTTTAATACCCAGTTTTAAACATATTTCCAGCTTCTGATTTATAAACTGCATCATTAAATAAATTTCATATTTTATTTGCTCGTCACCTTCACTATAGAAATAATTGCATTTATTATCTAACCACATACCATAAAACCCACCAGCTTGATTATGGACATAATCAAAATTATCCTTAAAACCATATTTTCTCAAACTACCTTGATCTATCTGCGGTTGCACAAACGAAAAGAACCCCAGTATCTGCTGCCAATCCCACTCTTGTAACGGCAAGGATTCGAATTGCTCTGCTTTTTTATGTAAATCCTTTAAATATTCATAATAATCATTAAAAATCACATTAATAGTTTTATCTTCATATTTTTTTAAACATTCAACAATCTCTGCCCGCCCGATCCGGCAGTATCCAGCCTCCTTAACAGCTTCATAATCACTCTGAAAACCTGTTTTATAATATACGCCGAGAACTGTATATTCCTGGAATTCATCAGTTATCGCCTTTTTATAAAACTGCAGCTGGTCGTCGTGCTCAGAGGTATAAGTTTTATCTTCAATAATGATTTTATATTTATCTTTAGGTGTAGACACAGTCAGCAAAACATCGATCGCTCCACGTTTCTTTTGTTTCTTTTCTTCATCTTCTTCATTTACTGTAACCTGACGCTCGATTTTATCAACAACTATGTCACTGGGCCCTATATTTGATTTATCTTCAGACGAAGATTTTTTTACAAACATCCACAAAAACTCCTGTGCACACGCTTTGATCACAGCATCTTCTTTTGAATCTTTCGTAGCGTATGACATCAGCCAACAAATAAATGCGTCCTGGGATAATTCGCCAGTCGCCCAATAGAACAAATTGTTTTTCATATTTGATAAATTATTGTCCATAATTAACACCTCCAAGAGTTTCAATTCATGTTTTAATTATATTACATTTATAGCTTATGGCAAATATTTATCATTTCCCTGTTCTGAATCTGTTTTCCATGTAGTTCACTCCTTTGTACACCTATCATAACCCATAAGCATGTACAAAGGTTTGTATATCTAAAGGAGTGTTAAACCGTTGGGAGGCCTCTCCCATCGTGTCATGTCATTATCAAATATACTGCTTATACTCGCCTTTTTTGAGCTTCAAAAAACCATCTTCACCATTACAAACCCACAACGCTTCATCAAAAAAATTTGAATTAGGACTTGATACCATCACTGGATGAAATAAAATATTTCCGAAGCCAGTATCAACCACATAAATATGATTCTTTTTAACATATTCTGACTTCGACCTGGGGATCTTCTTATAAATAATTTCAATAAGACAATCGCCACTACTATTAGCCCAAGAACTAACTAAAATTTTCACAATAACATAGTTTTTATAATCTTTAATGAGGTACGTTGCACCGCTGAATCCCTGTTGATTCACACACACAGCTTTAACATTTCTAACAACATCCAAGGAATAATGTTCTAACCAGGGATCATAAGCATTTCCTTGAATAAGTGCCATCTCTATAGGATCTTTCAGGTCATTATACAGTTTTTTAAATCTACAATCATGTTTGAAGATGCCTCTCTCCGGAATAGATTCTGTTGTATCTTCCTCCTGCCCACTAAAGTTTCTATCGCCAATCAAATTTTTATTAATGTTCAAGCTCTCATTTGCCGCTTTATTAGAACCATTGGATAGAGCCTGCTGCTTGCCAAAACTGCAACCGCCATTAAATAATGTCAGCATGACCATACACACAATAAATATCTTCATAATACCATCGCTCCTACTCTTTTATTAATTCACAAATATCTATAGTCAATGCTTCCGCAATAAGCAATAATGTTGTCAATGACAAATTTTTAGGATAAGCCCCATGTTCTATTTTCGATAGATATGACGGTGAAATACCAACTTTTTCAGCTAATTGTTCCTGAGTTAAGCCCTGCAACATTCTGAAATATACAATTTTAGCACCTATCTTCCTATATCGCATGGCAAACATCACTATTTTCACCTCTACAAATATTATGCCATTCCTAATTTTTTTCGTACTGATTGCTGGTCCAGTAAATTCCTATAAGTCATGATTATGCACTAAAGATGATTTATATTAACAAAACACCGATTATATTTATTCTTCAAAATAATATTTTACTAGTTTAGTCATAGAGAATGCTTTTACCAGTTTTATATTAGTACAGTTCTCTGTACTAAAGTCTGCACAACAAAAAACACCTCCAAAATCTTGGAGGTGTTTAAATTTTACTCTTAGTCCAGTTTAACTGCGGTTCCGGAAACGCTGACCATCAGCATACCGTTAGTTTCGCCCAGCACTTCATAGTCCACATCGACACCGACTACGGCATCGGCGCCCAATTTAGCGGCGCGTTCAGACATTTCTGCCAGCGCTTTTTCACGTGCTTCCTGCAGTTCCTTTTCATAGGTCCCGCTGCGGCCGCCGATCATATCCGTAATGCTGGAAAACATATCCTTGATAAAATTGACGCCGGAAACTACTTCCCCAAAAACAATACCTTTATAAGCAACGATTTTTCTGCCTTCTACAGCAGGTGTGGTCGTAACAATCATACTGTCAGCTCCTTTTATTTTACTGTTACCAGTTCATACGCGCGTGTTCCCATACCCAGCTTTTCGGCATGAGCAAGACAGGTCTTCCATTCAGATTCCGGTGTCAGGTTATGGAAATGATCATGTCCCTGACAGCCTTCCGGATCAGCTTTTAAATGATCGTCCAGCAGTGAGTTCGCCATGACCGGCGCTGCGTTGACCAGATCGGCACAGGCCTGATCCAGTGCCACCGGATCAAAAGATGCCAGCATACCGATATTAGGCACTACAGGTGCGTCATTTTCCGCATGACAATCACAGTAAGGAGATACGTCAACGATCAGGCTGATATGAAAATGCGGCCTGCCGTGCAAAATAGCCCAGGCATATTCCGCCATCTTTTTATTGAGCGCTTCCATGCTGGAACCATCAGCGGGCGGCTTCACCGCGTCCATCGGACAGGCACCGATACAACGTCCGCAGCCAACACATTTATCCAGATCGATATGCGCTTTTTTATTTTCGATGATCGGCGCACCATGCGCACAGATCCGCACACAGGCACCGCAGCCGATACATTTGCGTTCACTGATATGCGGTTTGCCGTCATGATGCATTTCCATTTTGCCGGCACGAGAACCACCGCCCATACCGATATTTTTAATAGCGCCGCCGAAACCAGTAGCTTCGTGACCTTTAAAATGGTTCAGGGAAATCACGATATCCGCATCCATCAATGCTTTGCCTATTTTCGCCTCTTGCACCAATTCGCCGCCCGGCACAGTTACATAAGCTTCGTCAGTACCCTTCAAGCCGTCGGCAATAATGATGTGACAGCCTGTTGAAAAAGGACTGAAACCATTTTCGTAAGCAGCTGTAATATGTTCCAGCGCATGCTTACGACGGCCTACATATAAAGTGTTGCAGTCTGTCAGAAACGGACGTCCACCTTGTGCGGCAACGGTATCAACAACTACTTTGGCATAATTGGGGCGCAGAAAAGAAAGATTGCCCGGTTCGCCGAAGTGGATCTTGATCGCCGCAAATTTATTCTGAAAATCAATATCTCCGATCCCGGCTGCTTCGATCAGCTTACCCAGCTTCTGCGGTAAACTCAACCCGCCATATCTGGTACGCATATCCGAAAAATAAACTTTTGCCTTCGTCATATTCCATTCCTCCCTTATAACAATCCCGGTAAATTCAGGTCGCTGCTGTCGATAACAGGCCGGCCCAGCGCACGTGACGGCACAAAACTGCCGTGGCAGTCACTGCCGCCGCTGACAAGAAGCTGATGCTGACGGCAATAAGTGAGCAGTGCCGCAGTATCTTCCTTGCTGTGTCCCGAATGGTAACATTCAAACCCGTCAAAATCCTCCTTCGCCAATTCCAGCAGTGTCGCTGCCAGCCCCGGCCCATGAAAACTGCTGGCTGCATGCGCGCATAAAGCTACGCCGCCGGCAGCATGGATGGCATCCACAACTTCTTTGATCGAAGGAAAAACCGGAAAACCAAGATCATGTTCTTTGGTAAAAATCCTGCTGAAAAAATCATTGACATCGCCGCAGAGCCCTTTATCCTGCAAGAAAGCCAAGGCTTTCCAGCCTCCGCGTCTTCTATCATAATCATACCGCAAAAACTCTTCAAAATCCAGCGGCCAGCCTCGTTCGATCAACATTTTTATGCTTTCATCATCCTTGCTGTTCAAAAGCCGCTCATTATGCTCCAATAAATCCAGCAGCCGTTTGTTTGTGACATCGATACCATAACCCAGGATATGAAAACAGAAATCGTCTTTCGTCGAACAGATCTCCGCACCGGGAATAAATTTTAATCCTGCTGCGACGGCCAGCTCATGTGTCGCCGCCACATTGGCCACGCTGTCATGATCGGTAACAGCAATAGCTCCCAGCCCTGCTGCAAGCGCCGCTGCAACGACTTCCGGCGGAGTCCAGGTACCGTCAGAAGCGGTACTGTGGATATGCAGATCAACTTGCATCCGTCTGCTCCTCCTTCCTGCAGCGGCAGATCTTGCATTCTGCCGTCAGGTTCTCCTGTGCCTGCGGTTTCTGATAAAAACGTCTGCCAAATAAACAGCTCAAAATAAACATACAGGTACCAGTCAGTACAATAGTGCCGCCCGGCGCTAAATTAGCATAATAAGATAAGGTCAGTCCGCCTGAAACGATAACGAGCCCATAAGCAATACCGCCGTAAATCGTCCCGGCAAAGCTGCGTGCCGTCTGCAGTGCGCAGGCTACCGGTATCACCATCATAGCGGAAACCAGCAGCAGTCCTACGATACGCATCGAAAGCGCAACTGTCAGCGCCGTCAGCACCGCCAGCCACATATTGAGTCGGTCAGCAGGCAAGCCTGCCACCCGTGCCGATGTTTCATCAAAAGTCAGATACTGCAGCGGCCGGTAAAAAAGTACCACAAAAATACAGGCAAAAATCCCCAGGCCGGCCACTATCCATAAATCGCTGCTGCTGATCGTCATCAGACTGCCGAATAAAATACTGCTTAAATTAAAACCGCCCATACGGTTCATACTTGTAAAAACAACTGCCAGCCCGATCCCGCTGTAAAAGAAAATTGCTAAAATCATCTCTGAAAAAGCCGCCAGCCTGGTCCGTACCCATTCTATCACGAGCGCCCCAAGCACAGTGACCGCTGCCGCGCTCAAAACGGGCTGCCAGCCCATCAGCGCTCCGCCCGCTACACCGGCGAAGGCGATATGTCCCAGGCCGTCACCGATCATCGACTGCCGCCGCAGCACTAAAAAACTGCCGATCAACGGGCAGATCACTGCCACGATCAAACCAGCCAGCCAGGCGCGCTGCATAAATTCTGTTTCAAACATTTCCAACATATAAGTACCTTCTATCTGTAAAAGTAACCGTGCTTATGACGATGCACCAGCGCCTGCTGTACGTCGCCCCAGAAGCAGACATCGTGGTCAAGGCACAAAGCATTATGCGCCACTTCGGCTGCCAGCTCCAAATCATGCGACACCATCACGATCGTCACACCCAGCTCACGGTTGATATCCCTGAGCATTCTGTACAGTTCGATCTTCGCATCCGGATCGACTCCGGTAGCCGGCTCGTCCAAAAGCAGCAGTTCAGGCTGCCGCACCATAGCGCGTGCCAAAAAGACACGCTGCTGCTGACCGCCTGATAACTCACCTATTTTACGATGCGCAAGCTCTTGAAGATAAAACCGTTCCAGCATCGTTTCTACTCTGGCTTTGCCAGCCCGGGAAATTTTCTGAAACATACTGCTGCCACACAAAAGGCCCAGCCCGATAACCTCTTTGACACTGATTGGGAAATCGCGATGCTGTTTAGCAGGATTCTGCGGTACATAACCGATTTTTTCCCAGGCCTCGAATTGCGGCAGCGGCGTTCCGTACAGCTCTATCTCGCCGGAAGTCGGCTGCAGAATGCCTGCTAAAAGACGCAGCAGCGTACTTTTCCCTGCCCCGTTAGGGCCAATAACGGCAACAAAATCTCCCTGGGCAATCTCCACCGAAAGATCGTGCAGAATCCAGCCTTCGCCATAATTATAGCCTAATTTGTTTATTTTAATGATATTTTCCATAGATCCACCGTTTATTTAACGCCCAATGCCAACTCCAGATTGTCGATATTACGCGTCATGATTTTTAAATAATCGTCGCCGTTGTTTCTGCCTGCTTCACTCAAACCTTCCAGCGGATCAAGCACCAGCGTTTCAGCTCCGGAGGCTTCCGCAACAGTTTGAGCGATTCTGGGACTGACAAGAGTTTCAAAGAAAACATATTTTACCTGATTGTCTTTGATCGTACTGATCAGATTTTTCAAATCAGCCGGAGTTGGTTCCGCATCAGGAGAAATACCCATGATCGCAACCTGCTGCAGACCATAATCTTCAGCCAGATGACCAAAGGCGGCATGAGTCGTGACAAACAGCTTTTGCGGTGCTTTAGCCGCCAGCTCTGTCAAACGCTGGTCAAGCTGCAGCAGTTTTTCCTGATAGGCTTCGCTGTTCTTTTTATAAACAGCAGCATGTTCAGGATCAGCCTGCACCAAAGCAGCCGTTATTGCAGCAACTTCCAATACAGCTTTTCTCGGACTCAGCCAGACATGCGGATCTACATGAGTAGCTTTTTCGTCAAACAGCCCTTTGCCGGCCTCCACACTGGCTACCTGCTTGTCCTTTACAGCTTCTAAAGCAGGCCGGGCCCAGTTCTCGACCCCGCCGTTATAAACAAAAAGCCTGGCATTGCCTAATTTTGTTAAATCCTTGGCTGTCGGTTCCCAGTCATGCGGTTCCACACCGTCAGCGATCAATGTATCGACCTGCAGCAGGTCTCCGCCGATCTGTCTGGTAAAATCAGCCATAGGATAAAAGCTTGCCACTACCGGCAGCTTGCCATCAGCCTGTTTTTTTTCACTGCCGCAGCCGACTGCCGCCAGTAAAACCATACCCAATATTACAACTAAAAACTTCTTCATTCTTACCTCCTACAAATTACCGCAGCTAAAATTTATTATTAAGCAGTAAGCCGCTTCACTTCTCCCCGGTGGGCCCTTGCCAGAACGCACCAACCTTATTTTTACTCTTTATCACCTCTTTCCTCAGACTGCTCAGTTATCACAATCTTCACAATAACCATATAAAATGCTGTGCTGCAGGCTTAAATTAAATTTATGCTTATGCAGTACATGCTCTGAAAACATATCTAAGTGCTCACAGCTCAGAGGAATGACTTTTCTGCATTTCAGGCACACCAGCTTCCCTCTTAAATCAGCCTGCGGACAGGGCAGACGCCAATACTGCGTTCCCGATCCATCAACCGGCTGGATTTTAATGACAGATCCTTCCAAAGCCTGCCGCTCCAGAAAACGGTACACCGTCGTCTGACCGATGTCGATCTGCAATTTTTGCAGGCTGCTCAGCAAATCTTTGACAGTTAAAAAATTATGTTTATCCTCTAAAAAATATTGCAGCATCGCTTCCTGCTGAGCTGTTTTATAAGGATTACGTTTTTTCATAAAGCACTTCCTAATTTGAAATTGAAATTCATATTCACATCTTACTCTGATTTAAAAACCTTGTCAAGCACACAGTCAATTACCTGCAATTTAAAGAAGCTCTATAATCACCTGCCAAAATAGAGTATAATACTGTTAACAAACATCTTTTTTAAGGAGGATTTTGCCATGCTTACTAAATTACCCGCCCAAAATAAAATCGCCGCGTTCGATATCGACGCTCAAAATACCTTTACTCCTGTCTGTCCGGACGAACTTCCGGTTGCCGAAGGCGACCAGATCGTTGAGGAACTGAATGCCCAGGCAGCTCTAGCATCGCTGCGTATCGGCTCGCGTGACGCCCATTCCCCTCAGGCAGTCTGGATCGCAGGTAACGGACATCCTGTGCTCAGTCCCGTCAGCGGCTACCCCGATGTCGATGTATACTGGCCGGCTCATGCTATTGTTGGGACCAAAGGTTTTGAATTTATTACTGGTCTTGATCCTAAGAACTACGACTTTCAGGTCTACAAAGGTATTGAAATCGACAAACATCCCTATGGGGCCTGTTACCATGATTTAGCCAACACACTTTCTACCGGCGCGATCGAGTATCTGCGTGAACATGGCATCACTACAGTGATCTGCGGCGGCCTGGCTACTGACTACTGCGTAAAAAATACTGTTTTGCAATTACGTGCCGCAGGTTTCGAGGTCATCCTGAACCTTGCTGCCTGCCGCGGAATCGCTCCCGATACAGTTGCGGCGGCACTCGAAGAAATGCGTACCCACGACGTCACGATTGTCGAAAATACCGCAGAATTAAAGAAAATGCTGTAAGCACACAAACAAAAAGGACGAGCATGTGCTCGTCCTTTTTTCATTATTATAGTTATTCTTTTTTCCACACCTCAATACCACGCTGGCTTGGCAAGATCGCCGGATCGAACTCCGGCTCTACGATACCGGCACGTTTTTGATCCATATAATCATGCAAAGCAATATAAGCATACTTGCCTAAAATCGCGATCGCCACTAAATTCGTTATCGCCATCAGCGCCATAAACAGATCGGCCAGATCCCATACCAGGGCAACTTTAGCCACACTGCCAAACAGTACCATACCCACTACGAAAACACGGAACAACATCAGCGTCATATAATTTTTACTGATAAACCCGATGTTGATCTCACCATAATAATAATTGCCTACAATAGAACTGAACGCAAACAGGCAGATCATTCCTGCCAGAAAACTCGGTGCCCATGGTCCTAAATGCTGTGACAAGGATTGCTGCACCAATTCGATACCGGTCAGCTTACCTTCAGTATAACCATCAGACAACAGCACGATAAAAGCTGAAGCCGAGCATACCAGTAAAGTATCAACAAAAACGCCAAAAGCCTGAATCAGGCCCTGTTTTACGGGATGCGAAGCACTGGCAGTAGCAGCAGCATTCGGCACACTGCCCATACCAGCCTCGTTTGAGAACAGGCCGCGCTTGATACCGGTCATCAGCGCCGCACCCATACCGCCGCCGGCAACAGCCTGCAGATCAAAGGCCGAACTGAAGATAGCGTTGAAAACCTGCGGCAGTTTCTCTATATTCATCAAGGTCACGCCTAAAGCTATTAAAAGATACAGACCGGCCATAATCGGCACCATCCATTCAGCGACCTTCGCAATACGCGCCACGCCGCCAAAAATGACAATACCGGTCAAAGCGGCAATTATACAGCCCATCACGAAACGATCCAGTCCAAAGGCAGCCTGCAGGGAAATTGTGATCGTATTCGCCTGTACCGAATTAAAAATCAAACCGAAGGTCACACTGATCAAAACGGCAAACAAGGCCGCCATTGGTTTGTTGCCCAGTACGTTCTTAATATAATAAGCAGGTCCGCCGCGGTAACCGCCGCCTTCACGCGGAACTTTGTAAATTTGAGCCAGCGTGCTTTCAATAAAGCCCGTAGCCGAACCTAAAATGGCGATGATCCACATCCAGAAAATCGCTCCGGGACCACCGCTGACGATAGCGATCGCAATGCCGGCAATATTACCAACACCAACACGGGAAGCAGTGCTGACACAAAATGCCTGGAAGGAAGAAATATGGTTATGTTCAGTCTTCTGTCCAACGCCTTCCTTCAAAAGACGTACCATTTCCTTCAGGCAGCGCACCTGTACAAATCGTGTCCGCAATGAAAACCAGATCCCCAGACCTACCAGCATCACAATCAGAACATATGACCATAAAATATCATTGGTAAAAGCAACAAAACTCTCTAAAAACTCCATTTTCTCTCTCCTTCATAATCAGACCTGTTATTACTTTTCTCTCTCGGCAGGTACCTCTACATATTCGCTGCCGACCTGTTCCAGCTGCGTTTCCGTATTAAGCGCCTCAGTCAGCCACCGCTCCGCCTCATCCTGCTGCTCTTGTTTCATATACAGCAAAATCCTGGCCTGCTGACCATATTCTACCGACGCCACTGTAAAAAGCTGCTGCTGATAGATAATATTCAGAAGTTTTCCTGCGTCCGCCGCGTCCGCACTTAAAGCAAAAGTACCCATTAAAATCTTCCGTGCCAGGCCGCAGCTTTGAACAGCTTTGGACACGCTGCCAGTATACGCGCGCACTAACCCGCCTGCACCAAGCTTGATCCCGCCGAAATACCTTGTCACTACCGCCGCAACGCCGCTCAGCTGATTTTTCCGCAGCACTTCAAGCATCGGCAGTCCTGCCGTTCCTGACGGTTCGCCGTCATCACTCGATCTTTGCGCCAGCTCATCAATAATATAAGCAGAACAATTATGCGTAGCATCCCAAAACTCTTTTTTTACAACCTTGATGAAATCCTGCGCTTCTGTTTCACTGCTTACTTTTTTCAACGTGCAAATGAACCGCGATTTCTCAATAACTGTTTCGTCACGGTAATCGGTCCTGATAGTATACAATGCTTTTACTCCTTTTCCAATACGCTGTTTTTATTATAGCATAAGGCAATATTTCCCGAAACTTTATCTTTAGCCTTTTAACTTTAAAATTTTTTTGTTATAATATTTGGAAGTATTAATAAAAATATGCAAAACTCCGCTGTTTTCCGCAGACAAAAATCTACACCATAAGGTGTTGATCTGATATATTTTATTTTTATTCAAGGGAAAGAGGTTTTACACAATGAAAACGTTTTGTCATCTGATAGGCAAATACTTTGGTATCATCGCCGTTGTATTTCTTATCCTGGGCATGACCGTACCCGACAGCTTTAAATGGGTAGTCGGTAATATCGGCGGCATCCCGGTTTTGAGTACCTTATTGGGCGTTATTATGTTCGGTATGGGCACCACACTCAATCTCCGTGATTTTGCTTTAGTTTTAAAGCGGCCTGTCGATGTTTTTGTCGGTGTCTGCGCCCAGTATCTTATCATGCCTTCGCTGGCTTTTTTACTGGCTATGGCCTTTAATTTAGACCCGGCTCTAACTGCCGGCGTAGTTTTAGTTGGAACCTGCCCTGGCGGAACTTCCTCCAACGTCATTACCTTCATGTCCAAAGGCGACTTGGCCTTATCTGTAACTATGACCAGTGTTTCCACACTGCTTTCACCGATTCTTACTCCGCTCATCACCTATCAGCTTATCGGACAGAAAATCGCTTTTGACCCGCTGGGAATGTTCTGGAGCATCATTCAAATCGTTATTATACCGATCTGTCTTGGTCTGGCTGTTAAAGCGCTGCTGCCTAAACTTGCTGAACAGGCTACCGATTATCTGCCTGCTGTTTCGGCTATCGCTATCTCCCTTATCATTGCCGGCGTTATCGCCGTCAGCCGTGACAACATCGTCAAAACCTCCGGTATCATTCTGCTGGTCGTCATCTGCCACAACTGCCTGGGTTATCTGTTAGGCTTTATTTTAGCCCGGATCACCGGCATGAGCTGGAAAAAAGCCATTGCGCTTTCAGTTGAAGTAGGTATGCAGAATTCCGGTCTGGCTACAGGCCTGGCTAAAACTCATTTTACTTCCATGCCTATGGCTACCGTTCCTGGAGCTATTTTCTCAGCTTGGCATAATATATCAGGCGCACTGCTGGCCTGGATCTTTGTCAACTTCCTCAATCCCAAATATGCTCCTGCCGAAGAAGAAGAATCCGTATCATCTCAAGCTTAATATTACAGAGAGATAAAAATTAAGCAAGCGTCCGTTTCTTAAAAGAAGCGGACGCTTTTTTTATCCGAATAAACACTGCTTCTCAAACCACCGGCAACAGTGTATAATTCATTTTAGTAATATTTTTAAAATTTCCAGCAAAAATATCTGTTTAAACTGATATTTATAAAGGAGTTGCTACATTGTCCGAACTTGCTCCTCTTATCGAAGACCTTGCTTTTATCCTTGTACTTGCCGGTATAGTTACCATTTTCTGCAAAAAATTCAATCAGCCTTTGGTTTTAGGCTATATTTTGGCAGGCTTCTTTGCCAGCCCGCATTTTAACCTGCTGCCGAATGTAGTCGATACAGCCAATATTACAGTCTGGTCGGACATCGGCGTTATTTTTATTTTGTTCAGCCTGGGACTTGATTTCAATTTTGCCAAAATCAAAAGTATCGGCGGCACAGCGCTGATCGCCGCTGTCACAGAACTGGCAGGCATCACGCTGCTTGGCTATGCCTGTGCCAGACTGCTTGGCTGGCAGCCTATTGACAGTCTCTTTGCCGGAGCTATGCTTACCATGTCTTCTACAGCAGTCGTCAGTAAAACCTTTGAAGAGCTGGGACTCTTGAAAGAACGCTTCACGCAATTTACCTTCGGTATCCTGGTATTGGAAGATATTTCCGGTATCATTATGATGGTCATGCTCTCAACCATCGCCGCGGCAGGCGCTGCCATTTCCGGTACAGAAATGCTCGGCAGTATCGGCGAGCTGGCCTTTTTTCTCATTATCTGCTTTGTCTGCGGTATTTTCTTCCTGCCTACCTTCTTCCGCAAAGTCAGCCGCTATCTGACTTCCGAAACACTGCTCATTTTTTCGCTGGGTCTTTGCCTGAGCATGGTAGTCCTGGCAACAAAAATGGGTTTTTCGTCGGCATTAGGCGCCTTCCTTATGGGTTCACTGCTTTCCGGTACGGCTTTTACAGAAACCACAAAAAAACTTTTGACGCCGGTCAAAGATCTTTTTTCCGGGATCTTTTTCGTTTCTGTCGGAATGATGGTAGACCCCGCTCTGATCATTAAATATGCGCTGCCGATCGCTGTACTTACAGCAGCTTTGATCATCGGCAAAACTATTTTTTCATCACTGGGCGTCCTTCTGGCAGGCAAAGACCTACAGACAGCGCTGCGCTGCGGCTTCAGTTTGACGCAGCTGGGTGAAATAACCTTTATCGTAGCCTCTATCGGCGCTGCCCTCAAAGTCACCAGCGATTTTTTATATCCTGTTTTCGTAGCTGTTTCAGTTATCAGTATTTTTCTTACGCCTTCAATCCTGCGCCACGCCGATAAAGTATCCGGCTGGCTTCTGCGTAATCTTCCCGCAAGACTGCTGCGGCTTTTACCCCAGCCTGATGAAGCTCCCGCCAGCGATGAGCAGCGCAGTGCCTGGAAAGAACTGCTGCAGAGTTACTTTACCCGCCTCACAGTTTTCTGTGTAATTCTCAGCTTCCTTGCCTATCTGGGACAAAGTAAGCTGCTTCCATATTGCCACAGGCTTTTTGACGGCTATACAGCTGATATTATTGCCGCAGTTATCCTGCTGTTGTGTATGGGGCCATTTTTAATGGCGGTCATGTTCCAGAGGGTTGCACATACAGACCTTATAGCAAGTCTGTGGTTCCAAAAACCCGCTAATCATCTGCCCATTTTTCTTCTGCTTTTTATTAAGATCGCTGTTGGTTTGTTTTTTATCCTGTCCGTATTTACAAGTATACTGGGTTTCAGCAAATTTATCGCGTTTGCTGCAGCCTGCATTCTGGCAAAATTCATCTATTCCTCAGAGTATTTCGTGGAACGCTATTTACAGATCGAGGCTCAGTTTATGATTAACCTGAATGCCAAAACTCTGGCAGCACAGAAAAAACACGCCGCCAACCATCCTGCCTGGCTCGATGAACAGCTGCATGTCAAACGCTACCGTGTAGCAGCGACTTCACTCTGCGGCGGTAAAAGCCTCAAAGAACTTAATCTGCACCGCCGTTATAATGTTTTCGTGCTTGAAATCCAAAACGGCAGCCAGATCCTGCCTATCCCCAGCGGCAGTGCCGCTATCTATGCCGGCTCTCAGCTGCTTTTAACAGGTACGCCCAGACAGCTGCAGAATTTTGAACTGGCAATCCAATCCTATGATATGCAGATTCTGCCGCTGGCTACTGATAACCAGCAGACACTGCACCAGTTTTTAGCCGATCCAAAGCATGGCGGCACAGCCTACTTCTGTTACGCGATGCCGATCGACAGGCATTCGCCGCTCTGCGGCTCCACGCTCAAAAAAAGTTCTTACCTCGGCAATGTCAATTGTCTGGCTTTAGGTTTGGAACGTGGTAGTTATACGCATCTCAATCCTGATGCCTCCTTTGTCTTTCAAAAAGGCGACATCCTCTGGATCATTGGTACTCAGGAAATGATGAACCAGCTTTTTATCAGCGAAACCATTTAAAAAGACAGCAGAGAAAATTCTCTGCTGTCTTTTACTGTTTTTTCTGCACTTTATCTTCGTACATCTTCATATCGACACGTTCCAAAAACTCTTCCAGGGTTTCTTGTCCGTCATAAGCCGCCACGCCGCAGCTGATTGCTATACTGTACTCACTGTGCCCCTTTTTAAAACGGTGACCTGTAATCGTTTCCGACATTTCCAGGCAAAGCCTTTCCACATAGTCTTTATCACTGAAAGGGCAGGCCAGTAAAAACTCATCGCCGCCGATCCTGGCTGCCCAGCCGCTGCACTGCTCATTAAGCGCATTTATTTTGTCAACTACATAAAGAATGACCTCATCGCCGCATAAATGCCCAAACCTGTCATTGACACTTTTAAAATGGTCGATATCGATCAGCGCTAGCGTCAGCTTTAACTGTTCTTTCTGAACAGCAAACATTTCCTGCAGCAGATTGTTGGCATGTCCTTTACTGTAAAGGCCCGTAAAACTGTCACGGGCCGCAAGTTCACTGTAACTGCTGATTAGTTCCCGCAGCTCACTGCTGTCTTCGCTGGTAGCATCATAAACGCTGAAAGAATTTGTCACATCGCGTCCCAGCTCCAGCACATATTCTTTACCATCTTGCTCCCAGGGCGTACTAAGGATCAAAATACTTTTATCTCCAAGATATTCCATTTTCATGATTTGCTTTTTCTGCTGGACAGCCCTTTCGGATGAACAATTCGGACAGGGCTTACTGCGATTCCACAGCTCATAACATTTGCGGCAGGGCTCACACATCTTGCCGTCATTATAATCGTGGACTAAGTGTGTCCTCATATCCACGAAGCGGTAAACATCAAATAATTTATCTATAGTTAAATTCCCTGCAAGCTCCTGATCGATTGCATCTATCGGATATATATTTTCTTCCAGTTCTATACTATCCATACCCTTTAAAGCCATTCAATTCTCACTTTCATATTTTTTATTAATTACTTATTGTTTTACAATTATAACAAATATAAATTGCCTTGGCAACGATTACTCGCTGCATTTGTACATATGCTATAATAAACATATATCATTAATTAGAGGTCACATATTATGGATATAAAACAATTGATACACACACTGCAGCACACACACCAGCTACAGCCGGAACAAATGCAGACCTTGCTCACAGCCGCTTTCAGCGACGCTGTCATCCGTGCAGAACTGGCTCAGGCTGCACAGCAAACTGCTCAGGCTGTTTTCGGCAATAAAATCTATATTCGCGGGTTGATCGAATTCACCAATTACTGCAGAAATGACTGTTATTACTGCGGAATACGACGCAGCAACACAGAAGCTGTTCGTTACCGCCTGACCGAAGAACAAATCCTTTCCTGCTGTGAGCAGGGTTACGCCTTGGGCTTTAGGACCTTTGTTCTGCAGGGTGGCGAAGATCTTATCTACAGCGACACAGATCTGGCAGCTATCATCAGCGCCATAAAACAGGCTTATCCTGACTGTGCCGTTACACTTTCCATTGGCGAACGCAGCCGTGAAGCCTATCAGCTTTGGAAAAAAGCAGGCGCAGACCGTTATCTGCTGCGCCACGAAACAGCAGATAGCGAACATTATGCACGACTGCACCCGGCAGAACTCAAACTGAGTAACCGCAAACGCTGCCTGCGCGATCTCAAAGAACTGGGTTATCAGGTCGGCACTGGCTTTATGGTAGGCTCGCCCTGGCAAACAATGGCTAATCTGCTCGAAGACCTGGCCTTTATCCGTGAACTGCAGCCGCAGATGATTGGTATCGGTCCCTTCATTCCCCACCATGCTACACCCTTTAAAAATTATCCCGCAGGAACGCTGGAACAGACCTTAACACTGCTGTCCGTCCTGCGCCTGATGTTTCCCAAGGTATTACTGCCTGCGACAACGGCTCTCGGCACCATCGTTCCCAACGGACGTGAGCTTGGTATTTTAGCAGGTGCCAATGTTGTAATGCCCAATCTTTCCCCGGCAGATGTCCGCCAAAATTATCTTCTTTATGATAATAAACTCTGTAGCGGAGCAGAAGCCGCCGAAGCCAAGAATGACCTCGCCGCACGGCTGCATTCTATCGGCTATGAAATAGCCGAAGGCCGCGGTGATTATAAGGAGTCCTGAAAATGCTAGCAAAAGATCAAGTCATAAATACCTACCGTGCGCTCAATAACTGGCGCAGCTTCCGTTTGAAGCTGTTTATTGAAGGTATCATAATCGGTATCCTTTCAGGGCTGATCATCAGCTTTTTCCGCTGGTCCCTGCATCTGGTAGAAACTAACCGTGAACATATTTACACCTTTCTTAAAAACACAGACTGGTATTGGACTGCTTTTTGGTTCATCGCTTTAGCTGTAATAGCCTTCACTTTAGACAGACTGACAAAATATGAACCTCTGGCTGCCGGCAGCGGTATCCCTCAGGTCAAAGGCGCCATTTTAGGCTTCATTAAAATGCGCTGGCTGCGAATCCTCTGGGTCAAACTGCTCGCAGGTATCATCGGCATCGGAGCCGGTCTTTCCCTGGGGCGGGAAGGTCCTTCGATCCAGCTCGGCGCCGTAACCGCCCAGGGACTCAGCCGCCTGCTGAAACGCACCCGGCTCGAAGAACGTTACCTGCTTACAAGCGGCGCCAGTGCCGGCTTGGCGGCAGCCTTCAACGCTCCGTTAGCGGGCGTTATTTTTGCTTTAGAAGAACTGCACCGCAATTTTTCCGTCGTCGTCCTGCTGCCAGCCATGGCTGCCGCAATGACTGCAACGGTTATTTCACGTTTCTTCTTTGGCAACGACACTATTTTTGATTTTTTCGGTCTGCCTTTCCTGCCGCTGGAATATTACGGCTATGTGGCCCTTTTAAGCCTGGTCGTAGGTTTGGCAGGCGTAATTTTTAACGCCGGACTTTTAAATATTCCCCGTTTCTACAAACTTTTCCCTACTCCGTTCAGCAAAATAGTCTTCGCATTATTCTGCGCCGGTATTTTAGGTTTTGTTTATCCGCAGGTGCTGGGCGGCGGCAACGAATTGATCAACAATATTGCCAAAACACCTTACACTCTGCAGGCTTTACTGTTGCTGCTGGCAGGTAAATTCATCTTTACAATGCTCAGCTACGGCAGCGGTGTCCCCGGCGGCTTCTTTCTGCCTATGCTTGTCATTGGAGCACTCACAGGCAGTGTCATCAGCAATATCATGATCGCTTTAAGGCTTCTTGATCCTTTCTTTTACTCCAATATCATCGTCATCTCTATGGCGGCTTTCTTTTCCGCCTCGGTACGGGCTCCGATCACCGGTATCATCCTTATTATGGAAATGACCGGCTCCTTCCAGCATATGCTGGTCTTGTCCATTGCCTCAATCGTGGCCTTTATTGCCGCCGAGCTGTGCCGCAGCAAACCGATCTATGAAGAACTGCTGGCACGCAGTCTGCAGTCCGCCAATAAAAATGACGGCAGTCACTGTGAAAGACAGCGGAACGTCATTGAACTGGCAGTCTGCAGCGGCAGTCCTATCGACGGACGTCTGATCAAAGAAATCAACTGGCCTGAGCATACACTGCTCGTGGACGTCAAGCGCGGCGAAAGCGACCTGATACCTATAGGTGACACAAGATTGCGGGCAGGCGACTTCCTTTATGTCCTCACCGACGATACATTAGCCAAAGATCTTCGTAAAATGGCCGAGGGTGAGTAATCTTATTCTTTTATATTGCGAAATTTTACTGATAACTTATCAGTTTTCCCTTGTCAAATAGTTGTTTTTTAGATATAATGTAAAGCACATTCTGTTTCTTATCAGGATGGCAAACTTGCACTTATCTATAATTTGAGGAGGGGTTCCCACATGGACAAAGTTAAGGAAACCTTAAATAAGGTTCCGCTCTCCGGATATATTGTTTTGGTTATCGCCATTGCAATTTTCTCCGGTCTGTTTGCAAATGCCGGTCATGGTCTGAATATTTTCGACTTTGACACATTAAACGGTAAATTCGGTACAATGAAAAGCGCTAAAGCAACATTCTCAGGTCAAGGCGGCAGCGGTGCACGCGACGGCTTCCTGTTTGCTTTCGGTTTGGCTCCCGGCGTTATGCTGGCAATGGGCCTCATTGAAGTAGTTGAGCATTACGGCGGTCTTAAAGCAGCTCAAAAGCTGATGACTCCGATTCTGCGTCCGATCCTTGGTATTCCTGGTATCTGCGGTATCGCGCTCGTTTCTTCACTGCAAAGCACTGACGCCGGCGCAGGTATGACCAGACAATTACATTTGGAAAAACAGATCACTGATAATGAACTTTTGATTTTCAGTGCTTTCCAGTTTACAGCAGGCGGCCTGATCACTAATTATCTTTCTTCCGGTTCCGCACTGTTTGGATTCTTGACAGTACCTATTTCCATACCTCTGGCAGTACTGTTTGTTATGAAAATTTTCGGCGCTAATATGATGCGCGCCTATGTAAAAATATTCTGCAAGGAGGCCGCATAAGCATGAGTGAAGAAAAAATCAACCACGCTCCCGAAGACGCTGCAGCTGCGGCAGAGGCGGAACTTAACGCAAAATTAGCAAAACCTTCCTTAATGGATATCTTCGTTCGCGGTGCCCGCAAAGGCTGGAACATCGCTATTGATAATATTATCCCTAACGTTTTGATGGCTTATGTCTGCATCAAAATCTTAAACGTTACCGGACTCCTGACTCTGGCAGGTAAATTCTTCGCTCCTGTTATGGCCATCTGGGGCCTGCCCGGCGAAGCAATCATGGTACTGTTCAGTGCGCTCATGTCCATGGGCGGCGCTGTCGGTGTCTGCATGGCGCTTTATAACGACGGCGGCATCGATGAACGCTCGATTACCATCGTTATCCCCGCTATCTACCTCTTGGGTTCCAAGATCCAATATCTGGGCCGTTTGCTGGGCACTGCCGGCGTTCCTTCCAGACATTATCCGATCCTGCTCAGCATTTCTTTCCTGAATGCCGGTATCGCTATGTTCATCATGAAAATTTTGACCATGTAAAGCAGTCGTCAGTTTATACTGAAATTAAAACTCCATTCCAGTTATACTGGAATGGAGTTTTTTATTTAGAAACAACTATTTTCGCAATAAAGAAATCTCTTTTCCGTTGTAAATACAACTTACTTTAAACTGTAATTATAATATCATAAACATGGAAGAAGTATTTGTCTGCTCTGCCGTTATGGCAGCAACCACAATAACGGAGAAGGAAATCTCCATAATTATAAGGAGTGATATTATGGAACCGAAAATGTTTTGTTTTCAATGTCAGGAAACAGCCGGCAATAAAGGCTGTATGTTTGGAGGTGTCTGCGGTAAAAAACCTGAAACCGCCAATCTGCAGGACCTGCTGATTTATGTGACCAAGGGACTTTCCGAAATAACAACCCGCCTGCGCTCTGAAGGCAAAGAAATCCCAGCAGCCATCGACCGGCTGATCACTACTAACCTGTTCATGACCATCACTAACGCTAATTTTGACGATGACCGTTTTATCGACAGAATCAATGAAACTCTATCCAGCCGTGACGAACTGTTTGAACAGCTCCATGACGATACAGGACTGAGCGATGCCGCTTCTTGGCAATATCGTACCGCAGAAGAAAGGACCTTAAAAGCTGACAAGGTGGGAGTACTGGACACCGGGAATGAAGACTTACGCAGTCTGCGTGAGCTGACCCTCTACGGCTTAAAGGGTATGGCTGCTTACAACAAACACGCTAACATTCTGGGTTACGCCGATACAGCTATCGATGCCTTTTTGCAGAAAGCTTTAGCAAAAACCTTAGATGACAGTCTGAGTACCGATGACCTGACATCCCTTGTCCTGGAAACAGGCAGCTTCGGCGTCAAAGTTATGGCACTGCTTGATACTGCCAACACTTCGACCTATGGCAACCCTGAGATCACAAAAGTTGAGCTTGGTGTCAGAGACAATCCCGCGATTCTTATTTCCGGACACGACCTGCGTGATTTAGAAATGCTGCTGGAACAGACTGCTAATACAGGCGTCGACGTTTATACCCATTCTGAAATGCTGCCGGCACATTATTATCCGGCTTTCAAGAAATATCCTCATTTTGCAGGCAACTACGGCAACGCCTGGTGGAAACAAAAAGAAGAATTCGAAGCCTTCAATGGTCCGATCCTTCTGACTACCAATTGTCTAGTGCCTCCCAAAGAGAGCTACAAAGATCGTATCTACACTACAGGCTCGGTAGGTTTTTCCGGCTGTAAACATATTGATGGAGAAATCGGGGAAACAAAAGATTTCTCTGCTATCATTGAACACGCTAAAAAGTGCCCTCCTCCCACACAGCTGGAAAGGGGCGAACTTGTAGGAGGGTTTGCACATCACCAGGTCCTCGCTCTGGCAGATAAAGTCGTTGACGCAGTCAAAAGCGGAGCCATCAAAAAATTTGTTGTTATGGCAGGCTGTGACGGACGCAGCCCGGCACGTAATTACTATACAGATTTCGCGAAAGCTCTGCCACAGGATACTGTTATCCTGACTGCCGGCTGTGCCAAATATAAATATAATAAGCTGCCGCTCGGCGATATCGGCGGCATCCCCCGTGTTTTAGACGCAGGTCAATGCAACGACTCCTATTCGCTGGCGCTGATCGCACTCAAGCTGAAAGAAGTTTTTGGATTGAATGATATCAACCAGCTGCCTATTGTTTACAATATCGCCTGGTATGAACAAAAGGCCGTTATCGTTCTTTTGGCACTGCTTTCCCTGGGCGTTAAAAATATTCATCTCGGCCCTACTCTACCGGCCTTCCTGTCGCCAAATGTTGCCAAAGTCTTGATCGAAAACTTTGGTATTGCCGGAATCACTGATGTAGATACTGACCTGGAAATATTTTTTGGTAAAAACTGATAATCCTTAAAAACCTTTTACTGCTTCTAAATCTACAAATCATCACAAACGTCCCTGCAGCTTTGATGCTACAGGGACGTAATTTTATGCAAAACTACTGCTGCTGACTTCCTTTCATCGCCACATCTACATATAAACATTGCGAAGCCTATCCTGCATATCCTCAATTTTCCGCAGTAAAGTATTCCTGACCCGGTCAACTATATTCCGACATTCCTCAAGTGTTTTTTCACCGATATCCAAAAGTTATATATATATCATAATATCATCAAGCGACATTCCGCAATTTTTTGATGAACATAAATGCTTCTGCCCTCACTTCTTTAAGAAACTCGGTAATTACCGCACATATTTCTGCAAAAAATATCCCAGTTCTTCCCAGGATTTTCTGGAATCCTCTAAATCAGGCATGCAGACCGCAAAATCATGAGGCATGCCTTTATAGGTAGTTTGTACAACCTTAACTCCGGCTTTCTTTGCTTTTTGGGCTAATTCCAGACTATCATCCAGCAAGGTTTCATTCCCACCTGTCTGGATAAGCATGGGCGGCAGCCCTTTAAAATCTCCATACAAAGGCGAAAGATACTGGTCCTTCAAATCGGCGCCTACGGCATATCGGGGGCGAGCAATTTCAGGCACCAACGGCGCACCTTGGGCACCCAAAACCGCATCTTTATAAAAATTGCTGCTGCGTGACGGCAGAGTATTTTCCATCATCAGCCAGGGAGATATCAAAACCAGTGCGCCAGGCTGCGGCAGGTTATGATCCTTCAGATATAGTGCCGTGGCTAAAGCCAGATTACCGCCTGCGGAATCGCCTATAATAATTATATCTTCAGATTTGTATCCTTTGCTTAAGAGCTCCTGATAAGCATTTATTCCATCTTCCAAAGCAGCAGGATAACTATAGGCCGGGGCGATTCTATAATCCAGCAAATAAACCGGTGCGGCGCCAGCCATTTGCGACTGGATAAAGGCCAGATTACGATGCCCATTGCCTAACGATTGTACGTAACCGCCGCCATGAAACTGCAGAATGACCTTATTGGTCGTTATTTTGATTGGCGCAAGCAGTTCTGTTTTAGTTTCTTTGAAAACATTTTTAGTATGGATATAACCTGCGGGTATCTCAAAAATCGGCGCTGCCGGTTTGGCACCGCCATCCGGATGAAATAAAGCATACATTCTTTGGGCAACATAATCTTCCTTTGCCTTACCTGACAGTCTGACTGTTTCTGCAGTTGTAAAAGCATTGGCGCAAGATGTACTTAATTGACTTTCCATCCCAACGCCAGCACTTACTATGCTGCCAACCAGTAAAAATATCGTTAAAATTTTCTTCATCATTCTATTCATTGTTTTTCTCCCTATTTTAAAGAATCAAAAGCTCCGGCATTTTCCTTCTCAGGCCGCTCCGCACTTATACCTACCGCTATTCTATTCAAGCAGTTTTGCAAATAACCATTTGTTACTTAACGATATGTCTGCATTTTCCCAATACTTTTCCGGTAGCCAGATATTGGTAAGTAGGCATTTCAAAAACAACAGGTTTTAAAATCGTATAATCCAGTTTTCCTGCTTTATCCAAGACCCGTTCCTGAGCATAGGTGTTTTCAATTCTTAAAATAAAATTATCAAAAAACGCTGTTTCATATATATCAATTACCGAGCACTCCATTGTCACTGGAGCAGCCTTGATAACAGGTGTTCCGGCAGCACCCAGCTCATACTCAAATACTTCTGATTTATCTGCCTCCGCCGCACTAACCCGCCCTACATAGTCAGCTTCAAGCAGCATACCCTCATCCACAATATTAATAGACAGTCTTTTGCTATCTCTAATAAACTTATGAGAATAATGAGCTTTGCTGCAGCTGATGACCATTTCACTATGGCTGACATGGCCTACATGACTCATCAGGAGCCAGTTGGGCTTAGCTCCCGCCATTACCCCCACTACAGTTACTGGTGTCGGATATAATGCCGTCACCTTGCCTAAATTACGTTTATTTTCCATATTTATCTCTTTCATATATTTTATTTGTAATTTATTCCAGTTTACCGATATGAATGGCATCATACCGCGCCTTGGCTGCTCTTAACTCTTCCGGTACATCTTTCTCCTGCAGAGAATACTTAATATTTACAGTACCCGCCTCCTGAGCTTTGGTCAGAAACCAGCAGACATAATTCAGATAATCATAAATACTCTGTATTTCTTCCAGTTGTTTGCGCACAACTTCTTTTTGTTTTTCAAAAATAATTTTACGTTCACTTAAAGCTTCGTCCCCTGCCATATAAAGCTTGACAAAATTTCCAATTTTCTTAACTGGCATTCCAGTCCTTTTTAGACAATTAATAACGCCAAACAGCTCCAAATCTTTGTCATCAAAAATTCTTCTGCCTGCTGCATCTCTTTTACTAAAAGGTAATAGTCCTTCTTTATCATAATAACGCAGAGTGTAGGATGATACATGAATTATTTTTGCTATCTCTCCAACAGTATAAGTAGTCATTTCTATTCCTCCTGCTGTTTATTTTTGCAGACCTTTACCTGTAAGAACGATTTTTACAGGCATATTTTCAAAAGTTTTTTGGGTAATAAGCATATCCTTTATCTGCGCCTGATATTTTTTGTAAGCCTCAGAACCTACATACTGTTCATAAGCTTTTTTATCAGCAAATATTTCCATAGTATGAATATAGTTGGCACGATTTTTTTCTGCCGTAGCAAAAAGTCCCAGCACGTCATTATCAGCGTTTACCGCTCTGGCCATTTCTACGGCTATTGCATCTTTGAACTCTACCAATTTTTCCGGTTTTATTTCAATCAGGTTCAAAAGGCTGTATTTACCTGTTCCCCGCTCTTTGGCTTCCAGCGCAATTGGTTCAGCTTCCATAATTTTCAGCTCTTTCAATAAAGGCCGTCTTGCCTCAGAATACATTGCGAAAGACGGATGCGCACGATGCTGTTCGTAAGCCGCTTTGTCCCTGTAAACTTCCAGCAGCCGCATCACATCAGGGTCAGCTTTATCCGTACCGCCATAAAGGGCATATGTACCCTCTTCTTTTCCGGCATAGGGCGCGACATATTTCCCGGCCAGTACCTGCATTTCAGGCAGCCTGCCGGGCTGAGAAACAAGTACGGCCCAATGTACCAGAGGCATTTTGCCATCAGGGGTTCTGACTGAATACGCACCAGCCATATTATTCATTACAAGCAACCCTCCCAACACAATTCCCAAAAATATGTTTTTCTTTTTCATAATATTTACCTGCTTTCTTATATTTTACTACTTTACGAAAGGATTTTTACTGTTTATTGCAGATTTTGGACATACGCTTAAACATTGCCCGCAGCCAATACATTCATGGTCACCTACTTTTTTTACATCCATCCTGCATTTACGAATGCAGGCATTACAATTAATACATTTATCACCGTCTACCTTCATTCCCAGCACTGCAAATTTATTAAAGAAGCCATAAAAAACTCCTAACGGGCAAAGGAAACGGCAAAAGGGCCTGTAAACGAAAAGCATGGCCGCCAGCAAAAGCATAATCGCTATAAATTTACTGTTGTCTGCAGCCAAAACCAGGTTGTTCCAGTCGCCACGCAGCAGATTGGGCAGAATAACAGCTTCCATCAGATTGCCGGGGCAGACCCGGGCGCAAAAGGCAGTCACACCACGGGGCGTAAAATAACCGGTATACAGCGGCAGTCCAACAACAAAAATAATACCTATAACATATTTTAAATAAGAAAGATAATAGGTAAACTGATTCTTTTTTATTTTAGGAAAAGGTGCTTTATCCAAAAGATCCTGAAAAAGTCCGACCGGGCATAGCCAGCCGCAAACCATTCTGCCTAATAATAGTCCAAACAGAACTATCAGCCCCCAAAAAGTCCAGGCCACTTTAGTAATATTTCCCGCCAACGCCTGCTGTGTGATTCCCAAAGGACAACCTGCAGAAGCATATCTGCAATACTGGCAATTCAGTCCCGGTACACACACGCTATCAGAGGGAAGCATTACACCTTTTCCTGTCATTGGCATAAACATGTTGGCATTATATAAGAATGTCGCACAAAGCTGCACTAAAGAACGTCGCAGATTAAGTTTCATAAATTTCTCCCTTCTATTTATCAGCAAGGCCAATAGCTGTTAACCAACCAGCGATTTGCTGTTCTGCTTTACGTGCCGCACCGGCGTGCAGCATCAGTCCCCTGCCTAGGGCAGCATCCGGAGCAGCTTTTTGGATATCAGCAAGACTGCTGCCAAAACCGCCTAAACCGTAAGTTACAAAAGGATAAACAGTTTTTCCATGCCACTTTTGACTTTCTAAAAAAGTAAAAACACCCATCGGAGGGTCATCAAACCAGTTGGGAAATCCTAAAATAACCGTATCGTAGTCCGCAAATTTTTTTACCGTGCTTTCCAGTTCCGGCCTTATTTGCCGCACATATTCCTGTTTAACCTGATTAAGCATACCCGGCGCATTCTTAGGATAGACCAATTGAGTTTTTATCCGATAAATATCAGCGCCTGTCTGTTTTTGTATTTCTTTGGCAGCCGCTTCAGTAGTCCCTGTCTGCGAATAGTACGCTATCAGCACTTTATGCGCTCTGCCAGCGGGGGATGCTGCAGGCTCGGCACTCCGGCTGACAAAACCACAGCCGCTGATTATGCTTATGGTAAACAAAACCATAAGATACTCTAATATTTTTTTCATTTTATTTCCCTCCTTAACTATGTTTTAACATTGACAGTTAACTCTAAGTCAAGCTTTTTTATAAAAAAAACAGTCGTTGACGACCACTATAAAAGTAATCGCCAACGACTGTTTAGGAACATTTTTTACATCTTTATCATTTTCTCTTTAATTCATTTCATCCAGATGCATGATACACATCGCCAGGAGCTGCGCTCTTTCAGTCATCGACGGCACGAATAAATACTCATTATTACTATGAGCACCTACAGCCTGCGGACCCATCCCGCATAAAGTCGGCGCACCGACCATGGCCGTCCAGGCAGAATCAGCACTGCCGCCGACATATAAAGCTCCCGGGACTGGCAGCCCCAGCTTTTCAGCCTGTTTAGACAAATGATCATACAGCTTTTGTACGCCGTCAGTAGTTTCCAGCGGCATAAACTCGATCCTGTTTTCTGTTACAGTAGTTGTTGTATTGGTCACATAAGTTTTTGCCGCTATTGCTTCCACACTTTTTATTGCTTTTTCAGCTTCTTCAGCTGTTTTAAATCTGATATCGACACGTGCCTCTGCGCGATCGGCGACAATATTTGCCAGGCTCCCGCCATTAAAAACGCCTACGTTATAGGTAGTTCCGACTTCTAAATCAGTTAACGCATGTAAAGCAATAGTTTTATGGCAAAGTTCTAAAACAGCGCTGGCGCCTTTTTCAGGTTCGTTTCCGGCATGGGCAGCGATACCTTTTACAGTCAGCACCGGGCGAATAACGCCTTTACGCCCGATAACTACACTGCCGTCTGCGCGTCCTGGTTCCATATTGAAAACAGCATCTTTGCCCAGACCTTCTTTTTTAAACCATTCTACAGCATCTGTCAATGGGTGCGCCGGTTCTTCATCTCCGCAGAAGAAAAGCGTCAGGTCAGTATCATCCCAGCCATTATCCAGCAATGCCTTAACTGTATAAAGTGAAATCGCTATCCCTGCCTTCATATCCATAACACCGGGACCATAAGCCTTGCCATCTTCGATCCTGAACGGTCTGGCAGCCACCGTCCCCTTAGGAAAAACCGTATCCATATGTCCCATCAGCATAACTTTTTTCTTGCCCGGACGCGGACGTTTAGCAAGTACATGTGTAGGCGCATTCGGTGTTTCGATATACTGCACCTCAAACCCATACGGCGTTAAAAAGTCGCCTATGATATGAGCAACCTCATCAATCCCCTCCAAAGCATCATAGCCTGAATCGATATTAACGATCTGCGCCAAAGTATCCAGCATGGCAGTTTCTGATTTTTTGATCTGTTCTAAAATTTTATTTTCCATTTTTCTGCTCCTGTTTTCAATAATATCTTTATCTTATTCGCTCTTCTTCCGCTTTTTCCTGCCAATAGCAATACTTATAAAATACAGCGTAGCGGCTGAGGTTTCCCTGTCAGTGATTTCGCACCGCCTGCCGTTACCAGATACGTATTCTCTGTACCGACCATACCGATTCCCGGTAAAGCTATCTTAGGCTCGACAGCAAAAACCATACCCGCCTCCAGCTTCCCTTTGAAACCGTTTGCCAGCGCAGGAGATTCGTCCATCACCAACCCGATACTGTGTCCTAAAAATTTGCCGCCGTTCATAAACCCGTTTTCATACTGTGGATCAAACTGTTCCATTACCTGCCGGTAGATATTTTCGATCACCATGCCCGGCTGCAGCAGCGATGCTGTCAGTTCTTCCAGAAAAACACAGTGCTCATAAGCAGCCCTGATTTTATCACTGAAAGGATCCTGATCTAAATCTCCATAATAATACACCACTGTTTTATCAGTATGATAACCATCCACACCGCAGGGTATATCCAGATATACTAAACGCCCAGCCTGCAGCTTACGAAAAGCAGAGCCGATCGACTGTACAGCGACACAAGTGCCGCCTGTACCGCCGGGGCCGTCAAAAGCTGTTTTCACCAGACCGCTTTTCCCAAAAGAAGCCAGACCCACAACATCCTCACCTAAAGGCAAATTAAAACGCGCTACCCCGTGCGAACCTCGACGCAGCATTTCTGCATACAGGTTGACTGCCAGTTCTGCCTCGCTCACACCTTGAACAATAAACCGCGGCGCCAGTTCATCTAAAACATTGCGATGAATAGAACCTGATTTTCTCATCAGTGCCAGTTCATAAGGGCTTTTTATCAGTCGCAGCTCACTTATCACACTGTCCATCCCTGCCTCAGAGGCAAAAGGCAAATATTTATACAACAGCTGCTGCCATTCCAGCGTCGCTGTTTTATTTTCCAAGTATACCTTAGCAGGCAGCGGCTGATAAAACTCAGCCAAAGTACGAAAACTTTTCATCGGACGGATATCCTGCAGCAACGATTCATTGCAGGCACGTTCATAACTGCGCCTGACCCATAAAATCTCGTCCTGCGGCCTGATTACCAGTACACCGTCCTGCATTGTACCTGCAAAATAATACATATTGACTTTATGGTTGACGATGGCTATTTCCCAGCCGGGAAATTCTCTGTCCATAACGGCTCTGAATTTATTCAGGCGTGCCTGCAGCTCATCAGCAGGTACGCGCCGCAGCTGCTCTGTCATCATGATCTCATGCTCTAAAATAGTCATTGTTTCACTCCTTTAAAAAAGTATTTTCTATTATCTTACCATAAATAATGAAACAGGGCCGATATTAAATATCAGCCCTGTTTCCCCTCATTCAGCCTATATATTTTTAAATAATCCTGTAAAATCAAAAGTGGCAAAGTAATCTGCCGGAGTCTCCGCACGGCGAATCAATTCCGTACTGCCGTCCTCCTTCAGCAGCACTTCCGCACTGCGCAGTTTACCATTATAATTGTAGCCCATGGCAAAACCATGTGCTCCCGCATCATGAATAAAGAGCAGATCGCCGATATTGATTTCCGGCAGCATCCTGTCGATAGCAAATTTGTCGTTATTCTCGCACAAACCGCCGGTAATATCATATTTATGATCGCAGGGCGCATCCTCCTTACCCATTACGGTAATGTGATGATAGGACCCGTACATGGCTGGACGCATCAGATTAGCAGCGCAGGCATCCAGTCCGATATACTCTTTATAGGTATGTTTAACGTGGATGGCTTTAGCAACAAGCGCCCCATAGGGAGCCAGCATATAACGGCCCATCTCTGTAAAAATTTTTACGTCTCCCATTCCTGCAGGCACCAGGATATCCTCAAAAGCCTGACGTACGCCTTCGCCGATAACCATAATATCATTGCCCTCCTGATCGGGACGATAAGGAATACCGACACCGCCGGACAGATTGATGAACTCAATATGCGCTCCTGTCTCTTCCTTCAATTCCACAGCGACCTGGAACAATATCCGTGCCAGTTCCGGATAATAATCATTAGTCACAGTATTGCTGGCCAGAAAAGCGTGCATTCCAAAATGTTTAACACCCTTGCTTAAAAGAATTTTATAAGCTTCTGTCATCTGCTCTCTGGTCATACCATATTTGGCGTCACCGGGATTATCCATAATATTGTTGGCAATGGCAAAATGCCCGCCTGGATTGTAACGGCAGCTGACCGTATCCGGGATATCAGCAACTTTTTCCAGAAAGTCGATATGAGTGATATCATCCAGATTGATAGTGACATTCAATTGCCTTGCCAGCTGAAAATCTTCTGCCGGCGTTGCATTGGACGAAAACATAATTTCATCGCCTTTAAAACCAACGGCATCGGCCATCTGCAGTTCCGTATACGAAGAACAATCCGCACCGCAGCCTTCCTCATGCAATATTTTCAATATTGCCGGGTTAGGGGTAGCTTTAACGGCAAAATATTCTTTAAAGCCCTGATTCCAGGCAAACGCCTTATTCACACGACGCGCAGTTTCACGGATAGCCGCTTCATCATATAAATAAAACGGCGTTGCATACTGTGCGGCGATCTCATCTAATTTTTCTTTACTTACAAAGGGTTTTTTACTCATTCTTTCTCACCTTTCTCTGCTTCAGGAAGCAATTCTATCAATTTTATTTCATTTTTCAAAGCATCCTTAAATAAATCTACCAGATTCTGTTTGCTGGAATATAAACAGGTTGAATTACTGCCATCAGCCAGATCTCCTGTCAAAACCTCCTGTGAATCGGCGATCAGACGGATCTGGCTATTGGGTTTATGCGCATAATAAATAATCGCACCCTCCAAAACAAAAGGCCTGCCGGTGATAATGACCACCTTTAATCCCCGGCCTACCGCCTCAGTCAATTCACCACGTAAAGCTTCGATAGCCGAATCTGTTGCCGAAACATAAATACGGGCTTTAGCCTTAACAATCGTATTTTTGAGCTTATTGATGATTTCGGTCGCTCCCTTGATCGTAATATAACCATCAACGCTTTGTGACGTACTGGGAAGCTCACGCAGTAATTCTTCTTTCAGTTCCTGCAGTCTTCTTACCCTGTTTTCGCAAAACTCATCCAAGGGCACCGGCGTATATCTTGTAGCCTTATCCTCAAGCACATAAGCAGCGCCTTTTTCTACCAGACCTGCCAGCGCCGTATAAGTATTAGATCTGGAAATACCTGTCAGCTTTGTCGCTTCATAACCTGTCAGCCGTCCTTCTGCCAGCAGGGTCAAATACAGCGTAGCTTCCTGTCTGGTCAGATTAAAATAAGTAAGTTTTTCAATAATATCCATATTCCACCTTCATTGTTCCTACATAAGAACACTATAAGTGATTTTTCTAAGTTTGTCAAGGCTAACTTATATTTTTCATATATTTATGAAAAATAACAAAATTCGTCAGCTATCAAAATCGTAGTTATCGCTTCAATATTTTACGATAAATTGATAAATTCAGCAGAAAATTATTTTTATAATTAAAATTTATTATCTTGTATTTTAAATTCAAATATTATAAGATTATATAAATAGTATTTATAATTCAAATTATTCTAATTTTTTAAATCTTTTTCGGAGTTGATTCCCCCATGAAAAATTTAGGCAAAATAAGCGTTATCGTTTTATTTTTGTTATCGATATTCGTAGGCAGCTTTACTGTTTACTCAATCAGCAAAGTACAATCCTACGGAACACTCATCAATTACCTGGGCATCGTCCGAGGCGCAACCCAGCGGCTCGTCAAGCTTGAGCTGCAGCAGCAGCCTCACGATGAGCTTATAGCTTATATCGACGATATCATTTATGACCTTAAAAACACCGACGGTAAATACGGTTTGGAAAAAATTCCAAATGTTGATTATCAGCAGCAGTTTTCCGCCCTCAATACACTATGGCATCGGGTAAAAAGCAATATTTACGCCGTGCGCCAAAACCCTGCCAATTCACCACTGCTGCTGCAGTCCAGCGAAGTACATTTTGAGATCGCCAATAATACTGTTTTCGCTGCTGATAACTATACTACTTCCAAAAGTCACCAGCTGACACTTCTTTCTGCTTTAATGCTGGCAGGCATCATTATCATGTGGATCGCCTTATTTATGGTGTACCTGCGTAAATTATATTCACTGGAAAGCAGCAACAAAACACTTTATGATATAACGACAAAAGACCCGCTTACCGGTGCTTATAATTTTGAAACATTTAAGAAAAAAGCTCAGAAACTACTCACACAAACGACTAAAAAATATTCGCTGAGCTATGTTGATTTTGCTGATTTTAAATATATCAACGATGTTTTCGGGTATAAATACGGCGACGAGATCCTTATCAATTATGCCGCAACCATTAGTAACGAACTGCGTACAGGAGAAGTGCTGGGGCGTGTTTCCGCCGATAATTTCGTTATTCTGCGTTACTATAATGAGAAAAACGACATTATGGTCCGGCAGCAGCAGGTCGATATCAAAATAACAGAATTCATGCATGATATGTACGGTGGTCAGGCAGTTTCTGTCCAATGCGGTATCTGCTATCTGGAGGACCTGGCAGAGGATCTGCAGATAGAAGGTATTTTAGACCGTGCAAATTATGCGCGTAAAACTGTAAAAACAGGACTTAACAGAAAATATGCTGTTTATGATGAAAGTATCCGTAAACAGCTGCGTTATGAAAAATCCATCGAAAACCGCATGCTGAAATCACTGGAAAATGAAGAATTCCTCGTTTACTTTCAGCCCAAGGTCGACTTGCAGACAGGTCTGGCAACACAGGCCGAAGCGCTGGTACGCTGGCAGACAGATGAAGGACTGATCATTCCGCCTGATAAATTCATTCCCATCTTTGAAAAGAAATATCTTATCTCATCACTTGACCAGTATGTATTTAAAAAGGTATGCGCTTTTATCAGACGGCGCCTCGATGCTGGCCTTCCTGTAAATACAATCTCCGTCAATGTTTCCCGACTGCAATTTTACAATTCAGATTTTGTAAAAACATATGAAGATATCAAAAACAAATTCCGTATCCCTGATCACCTTTTAGAAATAGAAATTACAGAATCAATCGCCTTCGATAATGTGACCTTTCTCGAAAAAACAGTCAGTGAACTGAAAAGTAAAGGTTTTTTGATTTCTATTGATGATTTCGGTACCGGGTTCTCTTCTTTAAGCCTTTTGAAAAATATTCCTATTGATGTGCTCAAAATCGATCAAAGCTTTTTCAGAGAAAGTATCCACAAAGAAAAAGACAACATCGTTATTAAAGGTATTATCGATCTCGTCAATAAATTAAGCATCCGAACTGTCGCCGAAGGTATCGAAACTGCCGAACAGGTAGCCTTCCTTAAATCTGTCAACTGCAATATGATCCAGGGGTATTTTTTCTACAGACCGCTGCCTGAGGATAAATTTGAGGCAATATTGAACAAAGAATACGCAGTCAAAGAAACAGCTCCTGCAGCTGACTCAAAAGTTTTAGCTGCGGAAAACTGGACTTTGCAAAATAATTAACAATCTGTTTTCTCATATAAAAATAGCCTGTGCATTTAAATGCACAGGCTATTTTGCGTAAACAAAGCCAAAACATATTTTTATAACGACAGCAGCTGCGCCTTTAATAACGCTTTCTAAAAATACGATGCAGCGTAATACAAAAAAATAACCAGGTCGCTCCAGCTGCATAACCGGCTAAAATATCCGTCGGATAATGCACCCCCAGATAAACACGGCTCAGGCCGATAAGCAGGATATAAATGCCGGCTGCCGCCATCAATCCCCAGCGCAGCGGTTTACTTCGCAAGCCTAATCCTGCAAAATATGCCAGGATGCCATAAAAACAAATCGCTCCCATAGCGTGACCGCTGGGAAAACTGTAACCACTTTCAGCAATCACAGGGAAAATATCTGGCCTTACACGTTCAAAAATGCGTTTCAGTACCTGATTTAAAATACCACCACCGCATAAACAGACTAGATAAAGATACAGCCTGTCTTTTTGCCTGCTGTATAAATACCAGCAGCAGACAAGCACACTTGCCAGAAGATAAAAAGTACTGGACCCGCTTGCCGTAACGAGCATTACCTCTGCTGTCAGCGGCGGTGTAACAAACTGCTGTACATAAGCAATAAACTGCAGCTCCAGCTGTTGCAATGCCGGCTTAATAAAAGTATGCTCAGCTATTTCTACCAGCACTTCCATCAGCACGATACTGATAACCAAAGTAACCAGCAAATACAAATAAGGGCGCCGTAAAGCCATACGTACAATGGCGTCCCGCAGATTACTCATTGCTGCCTCACTTTCCTAACCGTTCAGTTATATATATTTCAGACTTCAGCTAAAGTCTTTAAAGTTTTTTCCAGTACTTTTACTGCCTGAGTAACAGACTGAAAATCACTGCTCTCTTCTTTGGAATGGCTGACACCATTTATACTTGGTACAAAAATCATTCCTGTAGGTACGCCGCTTGCTGCAAAAATCTGTGCATCATGTCCTGCCCAGCTGGGCATGGCCTGAAAACTGACACCGCACTCAGCCGCAGACTGCTCAATAACTTTCCTGACTGACTCTGACAACGGTACAGCAGCCACATGAAAATCATTCTCCTTTGTAATCACGACACCGCTTTTACTCGCCGTCCGCTCTAGTAAACTCACGATCTTTGCACGAACCTCTGCTAAAACCCTATCGTCAGCAGCCCTTGTTTCAATAGCAAGCTGCACTTTTCCAGGCACGATGTTCACAGCATTGGGAGCGACATTCAACTGACCCACGGTAGCTACGAACCTGTCATCAGCTTCAGCAAGCTCCTTGACTCCTAAAATGACTTCCGCTGCCGCAGCCAAAGCATCTCTGCGGCGCCTCATGCTAGTAGTCCCAGCATGGTTAGCTTCTCCATGTAAAGTCAGGAATAATCTATCGTAGCCTACAATAGCAGTCACCGCCCCGCAGGTCAGGCCACGTTCCTCCAAATCAGCGCCCTGTTCGATATGCAGTTCTACAAAAGCCGCCAGATCCTGAAACCCTACTGCGGCATCCTGCAACGCGCTATGCGGCAGTCCGGCTGCCTGCAGACATTCGGCCAGGGAGCCGCCTGTCAAATGCACGATAGACTCCGGCTTCTGTTTTTTAAATTCGCCGCCGCGTACACGTACGCCAAAGCAAGCCATACCAAAAGCTGTGCACTCTTCTTCGATCGTCGCAATTACCTGTACTGTTCGTTTCGGGCGATAGCCCTCTTCCTGCCAGCTGCGCACACATTCCAGTGCTGCGACGATACCCAAAGCTCCGTCAAAATTTCCGCCTGCCGGTACGGTATCGAGGTGTGAACCGCTCATGACGGCAGTCAGTTCAGGATTTCGTCCCACATAAGTCCCAATCAGATTCCCAATCGGGTCTACCTCTGCCAGCATGCCCGACTCCAGCATTTCCCGCTGCAAAAAAGCCTGCGCCGCCAAATACTCTGCCGTATAGGAAAGACGCGTCGTCCCACCCTGCGGTAATGTTCCGTAAGCAGCCAAAGCAGCTATAGTTTTCTTAATCCGCTCATATTGTACCGCCATAAAAATCTCTCACTTTAAAAATAGTCAGCCAGCTCTGAAGCGTGATCCAAAATAATATCAGGCTTGATGCTGCCATGCTCCACGTCAGCTAAAGTTGCCTCGCCGGTCAGAACCAGTATTGATAAAACACCGTTATTGAGCCCAAAAGCAATATCTGTCGATAAACGGTCGCCAACCATGGCAATTTCTTCCCGTTTATAGCCTGTCCTGGCTGTAATAACATCGATCATATAGTGATAGGGCTTGCCTAAAATCTGCTGTGGGGCCTTCCCTGTAGCAGTTTTAATCAGCTCGATCATGGCCCCGCAATCGGGAATAAATTCTCCGCCTTCGATCGGGCAGCGTACATCCGGGTGCGTTGCTACATAAGGCACGCCCCTGTCGATAAGTCTGCAGGCAATAGTCAGTGTTTCGTAATTCAAAGACATATCAAACCCAACCACAACGAAATCAGTACCTTCTTCCAGTGTCGTCGTTATGGTAAAGCCTGCCTCACGAATAGTTTTTTTCAGCTGTTCCGTCCCTAAAACAAATAATCTGGCCGCCGGCCGAAGCTGCTGCATATAATAAACAAAAGCATCCGAGGATATCAAAACATTATCACGAGTTACCTGTATCCCCATCCGCCCCATTTTTTCCACATAATGCTCGTGTCCTTTGGAGGAATTATTAGTTACCAGATAAAAATCACGTTCTGCGGCACGTAATTTCTGAAAAAATACATCCATCCCCGGGATTAATGTATTGCCTAAATTAATCGTACCATCCATATCAAACAAAAAACACTTGATATTTTTAAGTTTTGCACATTGTTTTTGATCAGTCATGCCAAGCTCCTATAATTCATAATCATATGTTTATTATATAGTATTTTACTGTTGAGGTAAAATTTTTCCCGCTTTATTTAGACTTTATTTTTTAAAGTTACTTGTTTTTTTATTCTTTTAGTGTTAAACTAAAATAAGAACAGTAAAGGAGCGTGTTTAACTTATGAAAAAATATGACGCATTGATCATCGGCTTTGGCAAAGGTGGAAAAACACTGGCAGCTGCTCTCGGCAAAAAAGGAATCAAAACAGCTGTTATTGAAAAATCTCCGCTGATGTACGGCGGTACCTGCATAAACATCGGCTGTATTCCTACAAAAAAACTCATCCATACTGCAGCTGACGCTAAAAAAAATCAGCAGGCAGATTATTCTGAAAAAAATAATTTTTATGCTGCTGCCATTCGTGAAAAAAATACTTTAACTGCGCTTTTGCGTCAGAAAAACTATGATAATGTCGCTGCAGCTGCAGATATTTATACCGGTGCCGCCCGTTTTCAGACTGACCATACGGTAGAAGTCCAGTTGCCGGACGGAAAAATATCTTTATACGGCGAAAAAATTTTTATAAATACCGGTTCTGAACCAGTCATTCCTCCAATCACAGGCTTACAGCTGAGCAAGCGTGTTTATACCAGTACTACTTTAATGGAACTCAGCACCCTGCCACAAAGACTGGTTATCATCGGCGGCGGCTATATCGGTCTGGAATTTGCCGCCATGTATGCTAATTATGGCTCCATGGTCACTGTTCTGGAATACGGCAATACCTTCATCCCGCGTGAAGACCGCGATATTGCCAATGTTATCCAAACACGTTTGGAAGAGCTGGGCGTTCGCTTTATCTTTAATGCACAGGTCAATGAAATAACCGACGAAAACGAATTGACTACTGTCAGCTATCTTGAGCGCAGCAGCGGTATGTCCGTTAAAATTCCAGCTGACGCTGTATTGGTAGCCACAGGACGCAAAGCAAGCACAGCAAGCCTTAATCTTGAAGCCGCCGGCGTTGCCGTAAACGAACGCGGCGAAATCATCGTCAATGAATTACTGCAGACAACCGTCCCTCATATCTGGGCGCTTGGTGACGTTAAAGGCGGACTGCAGTTCACTTACATCTCCCTGGATGACTTCCGCATTATTAAAGAGCAGCTTTTCGGTCAAAACGACCGTACAACAGCTAACCGGCCGCCTGTCGCCTATTCCGTTTTTCTAGACCCTACCTTTGCACGCGTCGGCCTCAGTGAAGCAGAAGCACTGCTGTCCGGCCATAAGATCAAAGTTGCCAAAATCGCAGAAGCAGCCAGTCCCAGGGCTCGCCTGTTTGGCAGCACTTCCGGTTACCTGAAGGCTATTGTTGATGCTGAAAGCAACAAAATCCTCGGTGCGGCATTTTTCTGCAGCGAAGCCTCGGAAATCATCAATATCGTCCAACTGGCAATGAAGGCCAACCTGGATTATACCGTTCTGCGGGATAATATTTATACACATCCTTCTATGAGCGAATTTTTAAATGATTTGTTTTCAACTTTAGATTAAAGGAGTATTTTTATGAGTCAGCAATATCCCTTTCAATGTAATATCGCTCAAGCACTCAATATTATAGGCGACAAATGGTCTCTGCTCATTCTGCATGGTATTATGAGCGGACACCAGACCTATAAAGAGATTTACAACAGCCTGGAAGGCCAGATTGCCAGCAATCTGCTTTCCAGCCGCCTGAAAGCGCTTGAAGCCGACGGACTGATCAGCAGCGCTTTATACCAGAAGCATCCGCCCCGCTACCGTTATACACTTACACCGGCTGGCGAGGATTTGAATATCGTTTTTAACAGCCTGGTGCTTTGGGGTGAAAAACATCTTACTACCTGCTATAAACGCCTGATCCATAAAAGCTGTAATCATACTGTAGAAACACATTACTATTGTCCCCATTGCCAGCAAACTGTTGCTGAAGATAAATTAGCAGTAGTTGCCGCCGAAGAAAAGGAGCATCAGCATGAGTAAATGGAGTATCTTCGCACTTTGCATCATTGCAGCAGTCGGGCTTTGGTTCTACAACAACGGCGCCTGTCCTTTACAGGCTATGAGCCCCAGCAGCGATACTGCTTCATCAGGAAGCTATCAGCCAATAACTGCGTCTCAGGTCAAAGAACGTCTTGCTAAAGGTGATAAAATTACTGTTATTGATGTTCGCACCCCTGACGAATATGCAGCCGGGCATATTCCAGGCAGTCTTTTGATTCCTTTTGATGAAATCAAAGTAAAATCCGATCAGTTGCCGCAGGATAAAAATACTGAAATAGTGGTATACTGCCGCAGCGGCAGACGCAGTGCAATCGCTGCAGATACCCTGATTTCATTAGGCTATGCAAAAATTTATGACTTAGGAGCAGTCAGCTCCTGGACCTATGGTTTGGAAAAATAAATAAAGTAAAATAAAAGGCGGGTTCATTAAGAACCCGCCTTTTATTTTACTTTATTTAACTGAGCAGCAGTCTGTCACTGTCCAGCATATCACCGCTGGCCTGCTCAAACATCTTCAAAAGATCAGGAATCGTCAAACGCGACTTTTCTTCACCTTCGACATCAATAATTACCCGTCCGTTATGCAGCATGATCAGCCTGTTGCCGCAGCGCAAAGCGTCACGCATATTATGAGTAATCATCAGCGTCGTCAAATGATCCCTGTTAACGATCCGTTCCGTCAAAGCCAGAACTTTAGCAGCTGTTTTCGGATCCAGGGCTGCCGTATGTTCATCTAACAACAGCAGCTTTGGTTTGATCAGCGTTGCCATCAGCAGCGTTAACGCCTGCCTCTGACCGCCGGAAAGCAGCCCGACTTTAGCAGTCATTCTGTTTTCCAGACCCAGATCCAGCTCCTGCAGCAATTCGCTGAACCAAGTCTGATTATCGCTGTCCAAGCCCCATTTTAATCCAGGCGTTTTACCCCGTCTGGCGGCAATAGCAAGATTTTCTTCGATCATCATCCCCGCAGCAGTACCCATCATCGGATCCTGGAAGACACGCCCAATATATTTGGCCCGTTTATGTTCCGGCGTTTTTGTAATATCATTACCGTCAATAATGATCTTTCCACTGTCGATTGGAAAAACTCCGGCAATAGAATTCATCAAAGTCGACTTACCGGCGCCATTACCGCCGATGACCGTTACAAAATCACCCGGTTTCAAATGCAGCGATAAACCCTGCAGAGCTTTTTTCTCATTGATTGTTCCTGCAAAAAATGTCTTACAGATATTTTCAACACGCAGCATTTATTTCACCGCCTTTCGCAGACCAAGCTTACTTTTAATAAGCGGCAGCGACAAAGCAAACGCTACCAGAATAGCTGTAAACAGCTTCAGATCGTTTGGCGGCATTCCCATCTGCAGTACAGCGGCAATAACCAGACGATAAACGATAGAGCCCAGCACAACGCTGATAATACAGTTTTTAAAGCTGCGGGTACCAAACAGTACCTCACCGATAATGACTGAAGCCAGACCAATAACGATCGTACCTGTACCCATTCCGACGTCGGCAAAACCATTATTCTGTGCTACTAAAGCACCGCTCAAAGCTACCAGGGCATTACTTATCAGCAGCCCGAGAATGATCGTAAAATTAGTATCCACGCCCTGCGCCCTGATCATCTGCGGGTTAAAGCCTGTAGCACGAATAGCCGCGCCTATTTCCGTACCAAAAAACCAATAAATCAAACCTCCGATCAAAAGTGAGCTGACGATACCCACACACAATACAGCCTGAGCATTACTGAAACCACCAATATCACGCATAATGGAAAATACTGTATCTACACGCAGCAGCGACAAGTTAGCCTTACCCATTACACGCAGATTGACAGAATATAAAGCGATCATCGTCAAAATGCCGGCCAGCAGAGCCGGTATTTTGAGCTTAGTATGTAAAAGTCCGGTCGCAACGCCAGCCAGCATACCAGCCAGCATCGCCGCACCAAAAGCCAGCCACGGAGAATATCCGCCAGCTAGTAAAGAAGCTGCTACAGCAGCTCCCAGCGGAAAACTTCCTTCCACCGTCAAATCAGCAATATCCAAAACTCTGTAAGTTATATATACGCCCAGTGCCATGATCGCCCATAAAAGTCCCTGTGCTATCGTTGGCATCAATAAGTCTATCATCTATCTTCCTCCTGTGATATATCCGTAAAAACGGGTCTCTCCTCTGAAACAAGGAGAAACCCGCGCTTGTTTATTTGGAGCTTTCTGCTGCCTTCAGCAGATCTTCGGGAATCTTGATACCGATTTTTTCAGCATTTTCCTTGTTGATAATGACCTTAAAAGATTTCTGCAGCTGGATAGGCATTGTCTGGGGTTTAGTCTTGCCGCTCAGAATATCGCCGGCCATTTCACCTGTTTGTTCGCCCAACTGATAATAATCGATCGCCAGAGTAGCTACGCCTCCGGCCATGACCATCCCGCCCTCGCCGCAAACTACGGCCAGTTTAGCCGGCTCAGTTACCTGGGCCAGTGTCGGCATTGCCGAAGCCAGCACATTATCTGTCGGCACGTAAACAGCATCTACTTTGCCGACCAGACTTTGAGCAGCCTGCTGGATGTCATTGACATTAGATACAGTCGCTTCCTCTACCTGCACGCCCTTCTCTGCCGCATATTTTTTCAGCAGCTCCGCCTGCAGCTGTGAATTGACTTCACTGGAACAATAGATCGTACCAATAGTTTTAGCACCAGGCACTAACTTAAGCAGCAGTTCCAGCTGCTCTTTAATCGGATTCATATCGCTGGTCCCTGTAACATTACCTTTAGGTTCACTGTTGGAAGCAACCAGCTTTGCTGCCTCATAATCTGTAACCGCTGTTGCTACGATAGGAATATCCTTGGTAGCATTGGCCATCGTCTGGGCCGCTGGAGTAGCGATAGCGCAGATCAGGTCTACTTTATTGCTGACAAAACGCTGTGCGATATTCTGCAGGTTAGACTGATCTGCCTGCGCATTCTGCCGATCATATTTTACATTTTCATTCTCTTTAAAGCCTTTAGCTGCCATTCCCGCTATAAAGCCTTTATTGGCAGCATCCAAAGCATCATGTTCAACTAGTTGGACAATACCTACATTTACTACTTTCTTACTGTTATCGGCAGCCTTTTTTTCGCCGCCGCAGCCCGCTAAAAGTCCTAAAGACAAAGTCAGGGCAATGCCTGCTGCTAAAGCACGCATTTTTTTGTTCATAATAACCATCCTTCCATTCTACAGTATCACTTTTGATCCTTGACGAACACATATAAGGATAGAATAATTCTATCATTTATTATCACAAAACACAAACAAAACAATAAAAACAGGGCTGTTTCGTAACAAACCAGCCCTGTTTTGTATTTTATTTTACGATCTCAGCCTTAGCCAAAATATCCTGCGGAATCGTAATCCCATTGCGTTTGGCAGTAGTCTCGTTCACTACGACCTTAAACTCTTTCTGCATCTGGACAGGCATTGTCTGAGGTTTGCCCTTACCGCTCAGGATCTCAGCAGCCATCACGCCGGTCTGTTCACCAAGTTTATAATAATCAATACCTAAAGTAGCCAGACCTCCAGCCCGTACCGGATCACTTTCGCCGCAAATAACAGGCAGCCGGGCTTCATCTGTTACTGCTACCAAAGTCGGCATTGACGAAGCCATCACATTGTCGGTCGGAACATAAACCGCATCGACTTTACCAACCAGACTATGCGCAGCCTGCTGGATATCATTAACTGTAGAAACCGTAGCTTCGATAACATTGATGCCTTTATCACCTGCCAGCTTTTTCAAAACATCGACCTGCAGCTGTGAATTGACTTCGCTGGAACTGTACACGGTTCCAATATTTTTTGTCTGCGGCGCTATCTTCAAAAGCAGCTCCAACTGCTGGTCAATCGGATTCATATCACTGGTTCCCGTAACATTGCCTTTCGGCTCGTTATTAGAAGCAGCCAGCTTTGCTACCTCATAATCGGTAACCGCCGTCGCTACAATGGGTATATCTTTCGTAGCATTAGCCATCGTCTGAGCCGTCGGCGTAGCGATAGCACAAATCAGATCCACCTTATTGCTGACAAAACGCTGTGCGATATTCTGCAGATTAGACTGATCAGCCTGTGCGTTCTGCCGGTCATATTTTACATTTTCATTTTCTTTAAAGCCTTTAGACGCCATACCTGCCACAAAGCCTTTATTGGCGGCATCCAATGCACCATGTTCTACCAGTTGGGCAATACCAACCGTTACCATTTTTTTACTGTCGTCAGCCTTCTTTTCGCCGCCGCAGCCAGCTAAAGCTCCTACTGCCAGCAGCAGAGCTACACCTGCAGCTAAACTGCGTAAATTCTTTCTGTTCATTACTACCATCCTTCCATTCTACAAAATTCTACTTACAGCCTGGCAATTCCAAACTGAGATTATCGTTATTCTAACATCAATTATCAGAAAAATCAAACTTATAAGCTATTAGTTCTGCCGCTTTTTCTGCGCAGCAGCAGCCGGCGTTCAACCTTCCCTATCAGCAGCTCGTGAAAAGGAAGCCGCGCCAGTATTTCCATACTCCCAAGACTCAATACCAGCATCAAAACGAACAGCAGCGGATAAAAAGTCAGCATCGAAGGCGTGATCTGCAGCAAAGGCAGCAGATACTCGGTACACAGATACATAAAAAAGATATGGATAAGAAAAATACCGAACGAATAATTGCCCAAATACAGCACAAACCGCTTTTGCAGGGTATTTTTTCTATCAATATCCTCAGAATGATAAAACAGCATCGCTATCAAAATCGTATATAAAAACATATTGAGCGGAAAACAGATAAACTCCAAAATATAATAGGTCTTCCAATAGTACTTTTCCAACCAGCATACGGTAACTAAAGGAATAAAAATGATCAGCAGCCAAACCAAAAATTTCCGGCTCCTGCCGATCCACTCTAAAAATTCTTTTTTATAATAGTAGGCCGCCATTCCCAGCGAAAAATAAACAAGATAACGCAGAAACATTGTCCCCATAAGCAGGTAGCTGATCCAAACAGTCTCAAACTGAATATTATTCAACACCTTCCAAGAGATCTGCAAAACAGCTGCCGCAGCAAAATAGTATTTCAGCCAGCCTGACTCACGGCATTTAGTAAAAATCCTGATTAAAAACGGATACACCAGATAGAACCCGATCAGCGCCCTGAAAAATCCCAAATGCACCGCAGCACTTCCCGTCAGCATATCAACGACTATTTCACCCAGCGTATATGTATGACCGTCAAAAACAAAAGCAGTTACTATATAGAGGGTAGAAAACAACAAATAAGGCGACAATACCGACAGCAGCATCTTCTTAAAAAAAGCAGCGCTGTAAATGTAAGCGTGCTTATTACGTCCTGTAAACAAATAACCCGCTATCGCCATAAACAGCGGCACTGCAAACAATGACAGCACCTCCAGCAGCATTGAAGAAAGTGCTACCATATTTTCACTGCCGCCGCTGCTGAAAAACCAGCTTGTGTGCATCAAAATAACACCTAAAACAACAAATCCCCGTAAAATCAAAACTGTATTGCTTTTCTGCATTTTCCTGCCAGCTTTCTTTACTGTTGTGATAATTATTCAAAAACAGTATAAACTCAAAAACAAGATTTGTTAAGCCCCACAGCATTCTCGAACACAAAATGTTCAAAAATAATACGCCTGTCCGGTACAAAAGCGCCGGACAGGCGTAAAAACATTTATATCATTTCTCCAAAATTTTACGCGCAGTGCTTTCCGTTACCAGCAGATGCGTAAATAAACCTGTTTTCAGAGCTCCTGTTATGGCATTCGGCGCAGCACCAAGTGCTAAACCGATAATTTTGGGACAATGCCGCAAAGTTCCTAACGGAATCCTGACAGCAAAATCATTTTCGCCACTGATAAATTCGCCCCGCTCATTATAATAATAGGACAAAAAGCTGCCGACTGCCCGCTGACGTTTCAAACTGTCACCAAAACGTGTCGCCGTTGCTTCATCAGGAACACTGGGAAAATCTCTGATCTCAACAAGAGCAGCATCCAGTTTCTGCCACATAGCGTCAAGTTCCAAATAAGCTTCAGTCGTTTCAAACTGCTGCCGTTCTTCCAAACTGTCCGGAAAAGCCGGTACAGCAAGACGATAAGAATGCCTGCCGCAAGCTGAGGCCAGCGTTTCTGCCAGTTCGTCCACACGGTAACCTTTATTGGGGATATGTGCCTTGCCGATCAGCGGCAGCACAGCACCAGGCTGCCGACGGTTACATTGCTGCGTCAGCAGACTGATGCTTTCGCCCAACAGATACCCCCATCCCAATCCTAAATTACGTTCATACAAAAGCTCACCGGACAGATAATCCGCAGCCGCTTTAAGATTTTCTTCCATTGAGTCCTGTACCGGCAGAACCATACCTCCATGCAGGGCATACCTTGTTTGCAGTGCCTCTAACAAAGCAGCATCGCCTTCTGTCGAACTGCGGATCTCGATATGTACGATCCCTGCTTCGCGCGCACGCGTCAACATCTTACTCACTAACGGCCTGGAAACTCCGATTCGCTTAGCGACCTGATCCTGCGTCAGCCCCTGTTCATAATAGAGCCGGGCCACGTTGACAAGATCAGTTCGTTCTTTGCCGCTCAGCAATTTATTTCACTTCCATCAATTCCATTAAAATACCGTCCTTCATAATAAAAGCAAGGCGGGTATTTTCATCGGCAAACCAGGGCTCAACAACAACAGTATTTGCTTTTACCTGTTCATCCAGGTCGTCTACCTTATAAGCAACATGGACCATAGTCTGCAGTTCTTTCGGCAAAGGTGTATCTTTCTCAAAACGCAGGTATTCAATATTGAATTCATTAGTTTCAGGAGCTACGATATATGTCTTGATAGCTTCGGCATAAACAGCGCCTTCCATGATTTTATCAGTGGGTACTCCCACGTGCATAAACTGTTTCATCATTTCACGTCCTTCATCAATGTTTGATAAGCCTTATACGCAGCTTCAGGTTTGACATTTTCGTGCACAACCATACGAATCGCCTGCAGCATAGCACTCGGACATTCTGCCTGCAAAACATTGCGCCCCATATCAACACCGGCTGCGCCTTCATTAACAGCACGGTAAGCCATATCCAAAGCTTCCGGTTCCGGAACCTTTTTACCACCGGCAATGACGATTGGGACCGGACAGGCAGCAGTGATCTGCTCAAAATTTTCACAGTAATAGGTCTTGATGATATGTGCTCCCTGTTCAGCCAAAAGCCTTGTCGCTAAAGCAAAATAACGCGTGGTACGTTCCATCTCTTTACCAACGGCGACGACACCTAATACGGGAATACCATAACGTTCACCTTTATTGATATAGTAAGAAAGATTGTGCAGGGAAGCAATTTCAGAAGCAGAACCGATAAAGCACTGTACGGCCATACAGGAAGCGTTCATGCGCAGAGCTTCCTCAATATCGGTACCAATGACACCCATACTCATATCATCTTTCAAAACAGAGCTGTCTGCACTGCAGCGCAAAGCAATCGCCTTGCGGTTATCGGCTGGAATACAGGTTCTCAGCGCACCACGAGTCGCCATCAGACAATCAGCATGATCCATCAGCGGCGGAATGACCAGATCCAGTCTTTCCAGACCAGCTGTACTGCCCATGATATAACCATGATCGAACGCCAGCATGATTGTGCGCCCGTCAGCCGCAAAAATCTGTGACAGACGTGCCTTCATACCCCAGCCGGCATTCTCATGACCTTTTACATGAAAGTGCTGGGCTGGCGGCTTGATGCCGATACCATAATCTTTAGCAATAATATTACCGTCTTTATCTGCCATTTTTATCTCCTTAAAAATATTACTTTAGTTTTTATAATACGGGGTGCGGCAGGGTGCATTCCAATATTTGAGCAGTTCATCATCCATACGGGCAATAAAGAGCTGGAATCCGGCCATTTCCTGTACTGTCAGCACTTCACCAACAATATTGGCAACAACTTCAATACCCTTTTCTGCCAGATAATGACAGCATTTACGGAAAACGATCAGTTGTTCCATCAGCGTAGTAGCGCCAACGCCGTTAACGATAACCAAAAGTTTTTCACCTTTTTTGATATCCAAATCTCTCAGAAGGGCATCTATCATAATAGCTGCAGTTTCATCAGCAGTTTTCATTTCAGTCAAGCCACCGCCGCCTTCACCATGCTGCCCCATGCCGATTTCCATTTTACCTTCTTCGATCTGAGCAATGACCATATCCGTAGCCGGATGAGTAGCGCCTTTAGCTGCAACAGCGATCGTAGCCATATTGTCAGCAAATTTCTGTGCAACAGCGGCCACCTCTTCCAAAGACTTACCTGCAGCAGCTGCTGCGCCGGCAATTTTATACAACGGCACACAACCGACTAACCCGCGGCGATCGTCAGCATTACTGCGCGGAGCATTGGCTATATCTTCCTGCGTAACAACTTTTATTACGTTCAATCCCAGTTTTTTAACCTGTTTCATTGTCAGATTACCGGTCAGCATATCGCCGGCATGATTCAAAACAACAAACAAAACACCGTGGCCTTTATCTGCCATTTTGATTGCTTCTATACAGGCCTGCGGGCCAGGAGCGGCGAAAACATTACCAGCCACGGAAATATCTACCATACCTTCGCCGACAAAACCGCTGATAGCAGGCTCATGGCCGGTACCACCCAAAGTGACGATCGTAACGCGGTCAGCATCTTTCAATTTATTATTTACAACCAGGTTGCCATCTTCCAGATGGATGATATCCTTATTGGCAAGAGCCAGACCTTCCAGTAATTCACTGGTCAGATTTTCGGGATCGTTAATAAATTTTTTCATGCTTTTCAACCTCCAAAATTTTATTTGTTTCCGCACCTGCGGAAAATTAAGCCTTTTATAAGGCCTGCGCCATACCGTTGAATAAAATAGCTATGGATACAGCACCGGGATCTTTAGTACCGATACTGCGCTCACCCATATTTTTAGCGCGGCCGAATCTGGCAACCATAGTACTGGTCTGTTCCGCACCAGCGTCAGCAGCTGCAGCCGCAGCTGTCATGATTTCTTTTAAGCTTCCTTGTGTTTCAATAATGGCATCGATAGCCGGATACAGCGCATCGACCATAGTCTTATCACCGGGCTTTGCTTTGGAAATATCCATAAAATCTTCTTTGGCCTGCGTAAACATTTTCCGCAGCTCCAAATCAGTCAGTTCAGCCTGATCGTCGATTCCTTCGGCCATCCCTGTAAACACCGTACCCCAAAGCGGTCCGGCGCTGCCGCCGTTGATACCCATAAAAGCGTCGCCCAGCTCATCCAGCAAGACCCTCATCGTATCAATAGTAGTATCTTCTGTTTTTTCTTTCATCACATCAGCCATTCTGCCAATAGTGATTCCGTGATCACCGTCGCCAGCCACACTGTCAAGCTCACATAAATATTTACTGTTAGCTTTCAGCTCTGTACCAGCACGATTCAGCATTTTTCTAAGTAAAGGCAAAGTCAGCATTTCCGATCACCTCACAAATGTATTTACCGTAATTTTAACATTTGTCAGAACATTTGTAAATTAATTTTCAGACAATTTGCGACATTTTCACATTATAACTTCTGGCAGAATTTGTAATTTTAGAAAGCTTTTATCAGGCATTATTGTAAACGATTAAACAAGCAGTGTTAGCCGCACTATATACTTTAAAAGTATAAACTAAAATTATTATCATTTTTATTCCTGAAAATTTATGTAAGGGGACTTTTTTATGTCCGTTGACTCTGTCAAACAAAAGAATATATCAAAGACATTGACGCTCTGGAATTTTTTTACAATCGGGTTCGGTGCGATCATCGGTACCGGCTGGATTTTTTTAGTCGGCGAATGGATCATCATCAGCGGAGGACCCATTCCGGCCATGCTGGCATTTTTACTGGGGGCGCTGCTTTTACTGCCTATCGGAGCTGTATTCGGAGAGCTTACAAGCGCTCTGCCTATTGACGGCGGGGTAATAGAATATGTTGACCGCACCTACGGTAAAACAGTATCTTTTATTACAGGCTGGCTGCTGCTGCTAAGTAATATTATCATGTGTCCATGGGAAACGATTGCTGTCTCTACCCTTTTGGGCACCCTGTTCGGAGATATGTTTCCCTGGCTGCGTTCAATCAGGCTCTACAGCATTTTAGGTGCCGATGTATACCTTTTCCCAGTACTGATAGCGCTTTGCCTTTCAGGATTTATCATCAGACAAAATCTGCACGGCCCAAAAGCAGCAGCTAAAGCCCAGTCTTTCCTGACTAAAGCGCTGCTCGCAGGATTACTGCTGGTCATTATCAGTGCTTTTGACAAAGGAAGTCTTGCAAACTGGCAGCCGCTTTTTCTTCCGGTCAATGAGTCGACAGCACATACTCAGGCCACCTCTCTCTGGACCGGTATTTTTGCCCTGCTTACAGTAACGCCTTTTTTCTATACCGGGTTTGACACTATCCCGCAGCAGGCAGAAGAAGCTGCTCAGGGCTTAGACTGGCACAAATTCGGCAGAATTATCAGCCTTGCACTTTTATCTGCAGCTACCTTTTACATTATCTGCATAGCAGCTTTCAGCAGTCTTATCCCCTGGACAAGTTTTGTCAAACAGCCTTTGGCAGCTCTTGCCTGTCTTAAGCACATCAATTTTAATTTATACTTTCTCATGCTCTGCATAACTGTTTTGGGAGCGTTGGGTCCTATGAACTCCTTTTATGCCTCATCCTCCAGGATTTTACTGGCTATGGCCCGAAAAAAACAACTGCCTGCAGCCTTCAGCCCCTCCGACCACTCTCAGGCTATTGCCAAATCTACACATATTCTGCTCAGCACAAGTATCGTTCTCGCCCCTTTCCTGGGAAGCAATATGCTGCTGCCTCTGACAAATGTTGCTGCCCTGACCTTCATGTTCTCCTGTATGATGGTCAGTCTGGCCTGTTATAAAATGCGCAGCAGCGAAGCAAATCTATACCGCCCCTACAAAGTCCCTGGCGGCAAAGCGGGTATCAGTGCTGCATGCTGCGTCAGTTTTCTCATTATTGCTGCCATGCTGCTGCCCGGCACCTCTGCTTCGCTGAGTAAAACTGAATACCTGGTGCTGACAGGATGGACTGCTTTGGGGCTGCTAGTTAAAAGCCTGCATCTTTATAAAAAAAATAAGGACTGCCGTTAAAACGGCAGTCCTTATTTTTTCCCCCAGAGTAATGACAACATAACCGAAACACTAAAAACATTATCAGAATGGCTGACTGAAAATTCACCATTATATTTTTCAACAATCTTTCTGATATTAAACAGGCCTATACCACAATAACGCTCATCAATCTTCACTGTTCTGTAAATATTATTCTGTTTTTTCACTTCACCAGTAAACGAATTAGCGATATCAATGAACAGATAATCTTTTTTGATATTGACGTTAAGAACAATAAATTTTTTCCTGCCCGGTTCTACGATTCTTTCACATGCCTCCACGGCATTATCAATCAAATTTCCAAAAAGAATACATAGATCCACGTCAGCGATATTTAACGAAGGCGGTATAATTATACTGCATTTTAAATTTATACCACGGTTTTCCAAATTAGCCAAACCATTACTGAGAATGGAATCAATAACTATATTCCCACTGTAAATAATGCCCTGCAAGCCTTTATTACAGGTATAAAGTTCCTTAATATATTCCTTAGCTTCTTTAGCATGACCACTGTCCAAAAGCGCATATAGACAGCTAATATGATTTTTGATATCATGCCGCAGACTCTGTAATTCACGCTGTGATATATCCAATCGTTCATAATGACGGCGCTGCAGTGACAGCAATTCTTCCATTACCGATGACTTTTCTCCGGACATATCCAAAAGAATATTTTTTTCCAGAAGGTAGAAAAGGCTGATTGAGGCAGAAAACAACAGTACTGAAGTATAAATATAAAAGACCTGTATCCCCGCGGCAGATCCAAACCCAATATTTTTATGGGAAATAATGATTACTGAAATCATCACAGTCAGTGGAAACAGATATGAAATTACAGCATAAAGTAAATTTTGCTTATTCAGCCTCAACTCGCGAATACAAATCGTACCCCATAAACTCAAAACAAACAGTATACATGCCATCATCTGCGACCAGGGATCCATAACAATGCGATAATTAATCAGCTCCCGCGGCAAAGTCTGTTCACCCCAGGCCAAGGCAATACCTGTCATAGCCGTTTTACATGCATAATTCATAATAACAAACAGTAAGGCAATCGTAATCTTATTCTGTAAAGAATCAGAAAAGAAAACAACAGCAATAATTGTAGCAAAGAAAAAATAATAAGCAGCCGTCGAAAACATGGGACTTTCATTTACATAAGAAAACATCTGGAAAGTAAAATAAAATATCACCCCCAGCCAATAATACCTCTGTCTTACTGAATTACGAGTCAAATAAGTATTGAAAAGACGATATCCGATCCACGTCTCAGCCGCAGATAAAATCACATAAGCGATCCATTTCAGCATAATATCCATATCAAATATTTTCCTTCATATAGGATAGGAACTGCTGCCGCAATTCTTTGCTGCGATGCCTGCTAAGCGGCAATTCCTCTCCATTTTCTAAAGTAACAGTATCTTTAAAAATATTACGTATATGTTTTAGATTAACAACATAACTTTTATGAATCCTGAAAAAACTCTGTTCACTCAGTGACTCCTCCACTTCACTGATTTTCCCCGTAAAAGTTGTTTTTCCCCCCAGATGGCAAACCGATAAAGTGCGCATATTAGATTCGAAATAATAAATATCAGTAGTTTTTATTTTAAACAATCCTTTTTCATTGGTAAAACTGAAATATTTATTCTGTAACCTGGCTATTGATGTCAAAATAGTCCGTACTTCCTGTAAAAAATAAGCTTTATCTACTGGCTTCAAAATATAACGATAGGCATTTACCTGATAACCATCCATCGCATATTCAACAGTTCCCGTTACGATTAAAATCGGCACTTCGCTGTCATATTTCCTGATCAGCCTTGCTGTTTCAATACCATTTAATGGCTTCATCAGCATGTCCAATATGATGATATCAAATTTACGCCCCCGTTCATACTGGTGTACCAGTTCCCGTCCGTTCAAAAAAGGCACACTTTCCAGCTGTAATCCCGATCTTTTGATCTCTGATAAATAACCGGTCAATATTTCTACAGCCTGCCATTCATCATCGCACAAAGCAATATAAAACATCTTCTCACCTCCGTTCCTAACTGGTAATTATATTTTTATTATAACATCTGTATCTTGAACTAATCGCTACGATTATGACACTGAAAGTGCCGATTTTGCTGCTATAAAATTTAACCCGTACCTGATATTACATCGAATATATCAATTATGAAATTTTTGTCGTAACACGATTTACTTTAAGCTATAGTAAAGCTGTACAAAGTTACTACCCTTCTCTAAATTATTCGAATATTTAGACATCGTTTCATGTTTCTCATTATCTTTACTCAAAGGAGGGCTTTTACATGTCAGCATCAAACCAAAAAGGCAGTATGCAAAAAACACTGTCACTCTGGAATTTTTTTACAATCGGTTTCGGAGCTATTATCGGAACCGGCTGGGTTTTGATGGTAGGCGACTGGATGATCATTGGCGGAGGTCCTGTAGCAGCTATGATCGCCTTTATTATTGGAGCTGTATTTCTACTGCCTATCGGAGCTGTATTCGGAGAACTTACTGCAGCAATCCCTATTTCCGGCGGCATCGTTGAATATGTAGACCGTACTTATGGAAATACCATGTCCTATATTACCGGCTGGTTCTTGGCTTTAGGCAATGCAATCCTCTGTCCATGGGAAGCAATTGCTATTTCAACGCTCGTTTCAGATATGTTCGGAGATTTATTTCCAATCCTCCGTTCAATTAAGCTCTATTCAATTATGGGCGCTGATGTCTACCTGCTTCCCACTGTTATTGCTCTGAGTTTTGCTGTTTATGTAATCATCCAAAATTTTCGTGGTGCTTCCGCAGCGGCAAGCCTACAGGCATTTCTTACTAAAGCCCTGCTCTGTGGAATGATTCTTGCTATGGGTATCTCACTTGTTAAAGGCGGCCCTGAGAACATCCAACCAATTTTTGCCAGTGTTGAAGGTGCGGCTTCATCAACTTCAGCTTCAACTATGTTTGCCGGTATCATCTCGGTTCTTGTTATGACACCATTCTTTTACGCAGGTTTCGACACTATTCCTCAACAGGCAGAAGAAGCCGCTGAAGGTCTCGACTGGAACAAATTTGGGCGTGTTATCAGTCTAGCACTGCTAGCCTCCGGCGGTTTTTATATGGTCTGCATCTATTCCTTTGGCAGTATCATACCCTGGACTGATTTTGTAAAAAGTTCTGTTCCTGCTTTAGCTTGTTTGAAAACAATAAATATTTTTTTGTATATCGCAATGCTCTGCATTGCCACAATCGGGCCTATGGGTCCCATGAATTCTTTTTATGGTGCTACAAGCCGTATTATGCTTGCTATGGGACGTAAAGGCCAGCTGCCCAGATCTTTTGCTGAAGTAGACCCTGTTTCAGGAACTCCCAAAACAGCTAATATTCTCTTAGCCGTTTTAACTGTTATCGGCCCATTTCTAGGAAAAAAGATGTTAGTACCACTGACTAATGTCTCAGCTCTGGCTTTTATTTTCGCCTGTACTATGGTCAGTTTCTCCTGTTACAAAATGCGCCTTACAGAACCCGATCTTCCCAGACCTTATAAAGTACCATACGGAAAATTTGGCATCTCACTGGCCTGTCTTGCAGGATCACTGATCGTACTTCTGATGGTAGTTCCCGGAAGCCCCGCTACACTAAATGCCGTAGAATGGAGTATCGTTTTGGGATGGCTGGCTATAGGCCTGATTATCAAAACTTTGCACCGAAATAAAACCTCTGGATCTACAACAATTTCGATATCCATAGATGACACACAGATTCATAAATAACTTTAATTAAAAACCATATTCACAAAAAATAATCAAGGGGGTATTTATCATGAAAAAAATCGCTTTAGTTGGAGGTTATCTCATTGATGGCACCGGTAGAGAACCACTTGTAAACTCATTAGTCTTGGTCGAAGGCAAAAAAATAACCTATGCCGGACCTGCCAAGCAAATCTCTCCTGAATATGAACAGATCGATATTAATGGCAAAACTATCATGCCAGGACTTATTGATACGCACTTGCACTTTTCCGGCAACTTGACCGATGACGATACCGAGTGGGTTTTAGAAGATCGCGTTCAAAAAACGGTAGTAGCTGTACAACAGGCCCACGAATGTTTGGAAAATGGTTTGACTACAGTCGGAGAAATCTCTTATTCAGGCCTTGCAATCCGAAATATGGTCGAAAAAGGTGTTATGCAGGGACCACGTGTCGTCGGTACAGGATTAGGCTTCTGCCGTACCTGCGGCCACGGAGATTCTCATAAACTTCCTATTTGGTATAATGAACAATCTCATCCATGGGCTGAACGTGTAGACGGCCCCTGGGAACTGCGTAAAGCTGTCCGCAAAAGACTGCGTGAAAATCCTGACGCTATCAAAATATGGTCTACCGGCGGCGGCATTTGGCGCTGGGATCAAAAATTAGACCAGCATTATACCTTTGAAGAAATCAAGGCTGTCGTTGACGAATGCAATATGGTCGGTATCCCAGTCTGGTCTCACGCCGAAGGTTACGGTGGCGCCCTTGATTCTGCAAAAGCCGGAGTTCATCTGATTATCCATGGACAGACCTTAAATGATGAATGTCTTGATATCATGGCTGAAAAAGGGATTTACTTCTGCCCAACAATCCAATTCCTTAACGAATGGTTCAAAACATACGCGCCGCCATACATCCCAGAGGTACACGATCAGTATTCCGGAGCAACTGTTGCAGAAAAAGAACTGAACCGTGTTTACGCCAATCTGCGTAAAGCAAAATCCAAAGGCATAGGGTTAACCATTGGCTCTGATAGCTTCTGTTCCAGCCTTACACCTTACGGGACCACTGCTATCGGCGAAATGTATTCTTTCGTAGAAAAAGCCGGCATTTCAGAAATGGATACTATCGTTGCAGCAACAAAAGTAGGTGCTGAAATGCTGAAGGTCGATAAAATAACCGGTACTTTAGAAGTCGATAAGTTTGCTGATATCCTTGTCCTAGATGGCAATCCTTTAGAAAACATACGCGCTGTTGCAGTTAACAATATGAAAATTATCATGAAAGAAGGTACAATCATAAAACAATAACCTTCTGCAGCTACTTGGGTAACATTATCATCCTCCTACATAAGTTTCTCAAGCAAACGGAAGGGAAATTCCCTTCCGTTTGCTGCTTTACAGTAAAAAAGTCTGCCGCATGAGCGACAGACTTTCATAAAAAAATATTTTCTTATACAGTGCCTTCTTCCAAAATTCCCAGCTTACGGCGCCAGTAACGTGAATAAACCGCCCCTGCAGGATTGTTTGCTAAAACCCTGTCCTTAGTAATGATACTGGAAACCGGCACTTTGGATTCCATGGTAAAAAGCATATCGTGACCTACGCAAAGCCCTACGATAAAATTCAATTCTGTACCGCCTTCATTCAGCAGGCGGGCCTGCACTTTAGGATTGCACATAGCTTCACGCTGTCCGGGTTTGATTTTTTCCAGTTCCAGCAGATCTTTATCAACGGAACAGACTTTGCAGCATACCGATTGAACATCCAGCCCTTCCTTCTTAAAATACTGGGCACAAAAATGAGCTTCATTGGCTAAACCGATGCAAAAGGCTATCCCGACTTTCTTTACACCCATCTCTTTAGCGAAAAATACGCTTTCTTCCAAACGTGTCATTTTCAAATAATTACGGCTTTCTGTCGCAGATGACGCTCGCATCATTTTTTTATCTTCGTCGGTATAATACTCGCTGATTTCTTCATGAGTCAGACGAGTACAGTTCTGACCGCTGGTATAACATTTGTGATGAGGGCAAAAAGCACAGTTCATAAGTCATTCCTCCTATCATAGGCTGATGTTTATCTGTAAGTATTCGCCGCTCAAACAGCAAATCCTTTTTCTAATTTTAATATAGCAAGCAACAGCTCTGATTTCCTGCTCTGCAACACTCTTTTAACTGGAAATAAATCCTAATTTATGATATTATAGTTGTTGTATTTTTCAACATTTATCCTTACGTAAAATCTATTTTTATAAGCAGGTAAACATGCAGCAGAATTCTTTTTCTTATCCGGCCATGCTGGACTTAAAAAATAAAAAATGTGTCATTATCGGCGGTGGTAAAGTAGCCGTCCGTAAAGCGCTGCCATTGATCGAAGCAGGTGCGAACCTGACTGTAATCGCACCTGCGGCTGACCCGCAGCTGTTGACTTTAGCAAAGACCGGACTGCTGCAGCTGGAACTGCGCGCTTATGCAGACAACGATCTCATTGATGCTTTTGTAACGATTGCAGCAACCGACGATTTTCATATCAACAGAAAAATCGCTGCTGCTGCACCCTGTCTCTGTAATGTTGTTACAGAACCGTCATTAGGTAACTTCAGTGTGCCTTCAACCGTAAAAAACGGGGCTTTGACATTTACTCTGTCTACCGGAGGTATGCCCGCTTTGACGCGGGTACTGTCACAGGACCTTAGGGCATATTATGGCTCTGATTTTGCCGAATTCAACGAATTCTTACAACAACTTCGACGAGAACTGAAAACAATAGCTACTACACCTGAAAAGCGTACTGCTTTCTGGCGCCAGACTTTAAACCAATCCGTCATCGGCCTGCTTCATGCAGGTAAGCTTGACCAAGCAAAGGAGATCATTACTGATGCAGCTAATCGTTTTAGGCTTGAATCACAAAACAGCCCCCGTTGAGATCCGTGAACGTTTCAATTTTTCACAGGATAGAACGGTTCGTGTGCTGCGCCGGCTGCGCAATAACGACAACCTCAACGAAGCAGTTTTACTTTCAACCTGCAACCGTACTGAACTTTATATGGTGCTGGAAGATCCTGCTGCCGGATTACATTTTATCCGTACTTTGCTGCGCCATTTGGCAGGTGAACAATATAAACCCGACTATTTCTATAATCTGACCGGCATTAATTGCGTCCGTCATCTGTTTAAAGTCGCTTCCAGCCTTGACTCACTCATCATCGGGGAAGGCCAGATCCTGAGCCAGATTAAAAATGCATATCATCTGTCCCGCAGCTGCGGTATGACAGACACTTTGTTCAACACCTTATTTAATCGTGCTATCGCCGTCGGCAAGCGTGTACGTACAGAAACAAAGATCGCCTACAGTTCTGTTTCTGTTTCTTCCGCCGCGGTAGATCTGGCTATCGACGTTGTCGGCGATCTGACTAAAGCCAATATTTTAGTATTGGGTGCCGGCAGAATGAGTGAACTGACCGCCCGCCATTTGATTGATAAAGGCGCTAAAACTATCTTTGTCAGTAACCGTAATCTGTCTCACGCTCAGGAACTGGCAGAAAAATTTAACGGTACTGCGATCCCGTATAACGAATTTATGCATCAGGCGATAACCTCTGATATCATTATCACTTCTACAGGAGCGCCTCACTATGTGATAACAGAACAGGGTGTACGCGATATTATTCCTAAACGCAGCGGCAAACCGCTTATTTTAGTTGATATTGCCGTTCCCCGTGACGTTGATCCTCTGGTTGGAGATATAGAAGGCGTTACCCTGTATAATATCGACGATCTGGAAGGAGTTGTCGATATGAATAAGAATTTCCGATCTTCTGAAGCCAAGGTGGCTGAAGCAATTATTGACGAAGAAATAACGGCACTGAAAGAACGGCTGCGCTATCTGACGATGCGGCCTGTAATGGTTCAGCTGCATGAAAAAATGAATTTTCTGCGGCAGAAGGTTTTAAAACGGGCATTTGCCAAACTGCCAAATCTTACTGATAAAGAACGCCGTATCATCGATATCATGACTCAGCGCCTGGAACACAAATTCCTGCGCGAACCAATGACAGCTATGAACAGTGCTGCCGGAACGGCAGATGAAGAACGTTACAGAGATATGATCTGCGAGTTATTTTTACTCAACGATTCGGGAGAGGACTATATAGGTGATGAAAACAAATTTGATTATTGGGACTAGACAGAGCCTGCTGGCTCTGTGGCAAAGCAATCATATTGCCGACCTGCTGCGCAGGCAATATCCGGAATGTACTGTAACTTTAAAAAAAATCATTACCAAGGGAGACCGTATCCTTGATGTACCGCTGGCCAAAATCGGCGGCAAGGGACTTTTTACCAAGGAACTGGAAACTGCTCTTCTAGAAGGTGAGATCGATCTTGCCGTCCACAGTCTGAAAGATATGCCTACTATTCTGCCGGAAGGCCTGTGCTTGACAGCTGTTACCAAGCGGGCTAATGCCGGCGACGCTTTTGTCAGCAATAAATATGCTTCTATCGAAACACTGCCGCAGGGAGCAGTTCTGGGTACTTCCAGTCTGCGCCGCAAAGCCCAGCTTTTGGCAGCACGCCCGGATCTGAAAATCGTAGATTTACGAGGCAACGTCGATACGCGTCTGCGGAAGCTTGACGAAGGCCAAATGGATGCTATAATCCTTGCTGCGGCAGGATTGACTCGTCTCGGATATACCGATCGGATCAGAGAAATAATCCCCCATAATTTCTGCTTACCCGCAGTTGGACAAGGCGCTTTGGCAATCGAATGCCGCACCGATAATACAGAAGTAAGAGCTATGCTTAATTTTTTAAATGACCAGTCTACCAAACAGGCTACTGATGCCGAACGTGCTTTTTTAGGGCTCATTGAGGGCGGCTGCCAGGTCCCTATTGGTGTACATGCTGTCACTGAAGGAGATGCTGTATCTATTGAAGCAATCATCGCATCTCTGGACGGAAGCACTGTTTTACGCGATACGATCAGAGGCCAGGCTGTAAACGCTGCAGAACTTGGAAAAGAACTTGGCAATAAAATGTTAGATCAGGGCGGCCGTGCAATCCTCGCCGAGATCATGTAAGGAGAGAAATTAATGACAAAACAGGGAAAAGTTTACTTGATCGGTGCAGGCCCCGGTGATCCCGGTCTGCTTTCAATCAAAGCCATGGAATGCTTGCAAACAGCCGACGCTGTCGTTTACGACCGTTTGGCAGATCCGAGAATTTTAGCTTATGCTAAAGACGACGCAGAAATGGTTTATGTCGGCAAAGCTTCTGCCAACCATACAATGCGTCAGCCAGATATCAATAAACTGCTGGTAAAGCTGGCAGCCGAAGGTAAGACTGTTGCCCGCCTCAAAGGCGGTGATCCTTTTGTTTTCGGACGCGGCGGTGAAGAAGCTATTGAACTTTTAGAAGCCGGACTGCCATTTGAATTCGTTCCCGGCGTAACTTCTGCCATCGCAGTTGCTGAATACGCAGGCATTCCTGTCACCCATCGTCACGTAGCCACTTCCTTTGCAGTCATTACCGGCCACGAAGACCCTACCAAAGGCGAATCAACTATTAACTGGAGCGGTCTTGCTACCGCTGTTGATACTTTAGTTTTCCTGATGGGTGTCGAAAATCTTACTAATATTACAAAAAATCTCATCGCCAACGGGCGCAGCGCCGATACTCCGGCAGCAGTCATTCGCTGGGGCACCAAACCGGAACAGCGCACTCTGATCACTACTGTCGGTACTGCTGCTGCCGACGTTGCCGCGGCAAATCTGAAACCGCCGGCAATTTTTATCGTCGGCAATGTTGTCAAACTGCGCGAGCAGCTGCAGTGGTTCGATAACAAACCTCTCTTTGGCAAAACAATCGTAGTAACCAGAGCCCGCGCGCAGGCCAGTACTTTGACCAGACAGCTGGAAGCCGCTGGTGCTCGTGTAATCGAGGCGCCGGCAATCAAAATCATCCCCCCGGAAGATTATACCCCGCTGGATAAAGCAATCGAAAACATCAAAACCTACAAATGGCTGATCCTGACCAGTGCTAACGGCGTTACCTCTTTCTTCAATCGCCTTGATAATGCCGGATTAGATTCCCGTTCCCTGTCTGACATCAAAATAGCCGCTATCGGCAGTGAAACGGCGAAAGCTTTAAAAAACTATGGCATCTCCGCCGATTTAGTTCCCCCAGCCTTCAAAGCTGAAGAACTGGCCGAAACCCTGTCAGCAGAAGTGCAAGTTGGTGATAAAATCCTGCTGGCACGCGCTAAAGTAGCCCGTGAAGTATTACCGGAAAGCCTGCGTGCTTTAGGAGCCAGCGTTGATGTTGTAACTGCCTATGAAACTGTTACCGCTCTGGATAACAAAGAAGAATTGCTGACTGCTCTGCAAAACGGAGAAGTTGATCTTGTTACTTTTACCAGTTCCTCAACTGTTACTAATCTTTTGACATCCTTAGGCGATCAAAGAGAACTTATCAATAATATTCCAGCAGCGGCTATTGGCCCTGTTACCGCCGAAACCTGCCGCCAAAATAATCTTGAACCTGACATCATAGCTGAAACATTTACTATTGCAGGTTTGACAGACGCTATTCAAAGATATTATAAGGAGTGATCAGTATGGGCTTTCCTATTTACCGTCCCCGCCGCCTGCGCGCTACAGAAAACCTGCGCAGCATGATCCGCGAGACTGAACTTTCCGTTAAAGACCTCATTTATCCGTTATTCGTCGTCCCGGGCACCGGTGTAAAAAATGAAATTGAATCGCTGCCGGGCAATTACCATTGGTCCTTAGACCGTTTGCCGGAAGTTTTACAGGAAATCAGCGAACTTGGAATTCCTGCCGTTATACTGTTTGGTATCCCCTCTTATAAAAATGCTGTCGGCAGCAGCGCCTGGGATGCAGAAGAACCTGTACAGCAGGCCTGCCGCCTGATCAAAAACACTTATCCCGAACTGGTGGTCGTCACCGATGCCTGCCTGTGTGAATATACAGAACATGGCCATTGCGGCGTTCTGGAAAACGGCTGTACTGTCAACAATGATGAAACGCTGCCGCTTTTAGCTAAAATCGCAGTTTCCCACGCTCAAGCCGGCGCTGATGTCATTGCGCCATCCAATATGATGGACGGTTATGTCAAAGTTATGCGTGAAGCCTTAGACGAAGCAGGTTTCAGCAATGTGTCCCTGATGGCTTATTCAGCTAAATACGCTTCAGCCTATTATGGCCCTTTCCGCGCTGCAGCCGATTCCACTCCCTCTGCAGGCGACCGCAAAGGCTATCAGATGGATCCCGGCAACAGTGACGAAGCTCTGCGTGAAGTTGCTCTTGATATCGAAGAAGGCGCAGATATCGTTATGGTAAAACCCGCTTTGGCTTTTATGGATATCATCAGCCGTGTCAAAGAAACATTTAACCGCCCTTTATGCGTTTATAATGTCAGCGGTGAATACGCTATGGTCAAAGCAGCAGCAGCAAAAGGCTGGATCGATGAACAGCGTATCGTTATGGAAACGATGCTCGGTTTTAAACGTGCCGGCGCCAAAATGATCATCACCTATCATGCTCTCGACGTAGCCAAGTGGCTGCTGGGCAAATAAGGAGGCCGCATATGGATCACAGCAAATCTCAGGCAGCTTTTGCCGAAGCCAAACAATACATTCCCGGCGGCGTCAACAGCCCCGTTCGTTCCTTCCGCAGTGTTGGCGGTGTTCCGCCTGTCATTGCCAAAGGCAGCGGCAGCAAACTCACCGACATCGACGGCAACGAGTATATCGATTATGTACTTTCTTACGGTCCTTTACTTTTAGGGCATGCACACCCGCAGGTCACCGAAGCCATCCAAACTGCAGCCGCCAAAGGCTCATCCTATGGCGCGCCGACCCTGGCTGAAACAGAGCTTGCCAAACTTCTCTGCACACTTGTACCTTCTATGGAAATGGTACGTATGGTCAACAGCGGAACAGAAGCTACCATGAGTGCTCTGCGTTTAGCACGCGCTTATACAGGACGTGAAAGCATCGTTAAATTTATAGGCTGTTATCATGGCCATCACGACAGCCTGCTGGTCAAAGCCGGCAGCGGCGCAGCTACTTTAGGCGTTCCTGACAGCCCCGGTGTTCCTAAAGGCGTTGCCGCCAATACCATCACTGTTCCTTTTAACGACCGGGCTGCCCTGGAAGCTGCTTTTGCTGCTAAAGGCAGCGATATTGCCGCCGTTATCATGGAGCCAACTCCCGGCAACATGGGACTGGTATTACCGCAGGACGGCTATCTGGAATTCATTCGCTCCATCACAAAAAAATATGGAACACTGCTTATCTGTGATGAAGTCATGTCTGGCTTCCGCAGCAGTGAAAAATCTTCTCAGGGCCTCTACGGCATTGATCCTGATATCACCTGTCTGGGCAAAGTTATCGGCGGCGGGCTGCCGGTAGCCGCTTACGGCGGTAAACGCCAGATCATGGAACAGGTTGCTCCTGTTGGCCCCATGTATCAGGCCGGCACTTTGAGCGGCAACCCTCTGGCTATGGCAGCCGGTATCGCCAACCTTACCTACATGCGCGGACACAATGTCTGCAGCCAGCTGGAAAGCATGACGGCCATCCTGACCGGAGGCCTTGCTAAAGCCGCTGCCAAGGCAGGAGTGCCTGTACAGGTGCACCGTCTTGGTTCTATGTTTACTGTTTTCTTTACTGATCAGGAAGTTTATGACTATGACAGCGCCTGCACAAGCGATTTAGATGCGTTCCGCATTTATTTCCATAGTATGCTGGAACAGGGCATTTATCTTCCTCCATCTCAATTTGAGACCAATTTCTTATCTCTGGCCCATACGCCTGAAGATATCGAAAAAACATTACAGGCAGCTGAAATAGCTTTTAGCGCAGTTGCTGCTGCGAAAAAATAAAGTGAAAAACAAAAACGTCATAACCTTGAGGTTATGACGTTTTATTTTTGATTATTTTTGTTCTTGTTTTTGAACTTCTACCGGAGCAAAAATAAACTCCGTCAGCTTGCCCTCTTTATTAAAGCCATAAATCACACGTACCAGCTGCTGTTTACTGTAACTTCCCAGATAAGTCAACCGGTCACCCTGAGCAAAACGCTCATAAGCAACAAACTTCATTTCCTTCATTGTCCCTAAAGTATCTTTGACCTGCTTTTGCAAAGCAGCAAAAGCTTTTACATCCATTTTTTGCTTCAGTTCGGGGCTAAAACCCGCTGCAGCACCTGCATAACCACTGTCGTCCGCAACAGTCAATGCCGCTACAAACTTATCAACTATTTTCTGCTGTTTATTTAAATCATTACCGTCTCCGGCAGCAAAACATACCGCGGCCATTGCCACTGTTAAAACTACAGTTACCAGCATTACTAATTTTTTCATATAAGTCATCCTCTCATCACTGCAGGTCTTTATCAAAATTTGCCTGCTTACTATATCTTAATTATAACCGATTCAATGTTATCGTCAATGTTTTTATCTTACTGAGCATTCAGCCATTGCTGGATAATAACGCTTTTCTGACCCGCAGTCCAGCTAAGGTCATCAACCGCCAGTTCTAAATCACCGATCATCATTTTCCGCCCGTCATCATGGGCATAATCACTGACACGCCACAAAAGCGGATAACCCTTAGAGGCTAGTAAATCTTTTGAATGTTCTGACAGCAAATAGTCCATAAAAGACTGTGCTTCTGCTAAATTTGCCCCTTGGAGAATAGCAGCACCGGTAATACAGTTTTTATTACCGTCTTTGACTAAAGTTGCGAATAGATCGCGATTTTGCCTTTCCAGCTGCAATGCTGTGGAAAGTGAAACTACCGCGATCGTTTTTCTGCCGCTGCGAACCGCTTCAATAGCCTCCCATTCACTGGCCGTATATAAAGGCAGCTGGCTGTTAAAAGAAGCCGCATACTCCATAGCTTTAGCTTCGCCGCGCAGCTGCCAGATAGAAGTTATCATGCCATAACTCCGACCGCCGTTTTTAAAATCAGCCAGCGCTGTTTCTTCCCAAAGCTCCGGTTTCAGCAATTCATCCCATGTCTCAGGAGCATAAAGCCCCAACTCGCGCAGTCGGTTACGATTAGTCAAAAATCCTATATAATCGACATAAAGACCTGTCCAGCGCCACTGATTCTCACGCATTTCAGCAGGTACTTTATAGGCCTCCCTCGGCCTGTAGCTGCGCAGCATTTTCTGCTCTCCTGCCAGATAATATTCTTCAGGCGTACCGCCAAGCCAGACATCGAATTTTCCCTCTCTCAGAAAATTAAGCCGTTCATCCAAATTCCCTGCCGGCAAATGTCTGACTTCAACTTTCACATTCTGCTGTTTGGCAAAATCTTCCGCTAAAATATCTGTCATTGTTTCATTCAGGCTGCTGCAGATCTTGATACTTTTCTGTTCTTCTTTGATGTTACTGCTACAACCGCTGCAGAGAAACACAATTGACAGCACTGTTACCAGAATTACTTTCATAGTTCGACCGCCTTTTATGGTAATAAATTAATTATACCACAAGGGTACGCATTACCGCGAAAAATCACTATCATTGATCAAAATTCCCGTACAGCTGCTAATTTGAACTTAATTATTGACATCAGTGCTTTTTTTAAGTATAATTTATACGTTAGCTTAAGCTAACTGTTTGGGGTTGCCCGCTTCCAAACTTTTACACTTATCAACTTAACGCTCACTCGATACTGTGCTTAACAGCTCTCACGCACAGTTTTTTTATTTTCTCGAGTTAGCTTAAGCTAACTTTTCCAATACACTTCAAATCACATTAACAAATTACTTTACAAATACTCAAAATAGCCTCTGCTGTTATAGTTCAATGTGTTATAATTGATTATAGTTGATTTTTATTCGTCATTTTTATATTTCTACCGGCTGCAGCAGCAGTAGGTACATTTATCTGCGAGGTCTGCCATATGCCAGAACGTTTATTAAAATACTACCGCCCTTACCGGAAAACATTGTTTTTTGCTTTGCTCGGATCCGTTATCACATCCGCCCTTGATTTATGTTTTCCGCTCTTTATGCGCTATATACTGGGCGATGTACTGCCCGAAGGCAATCTTTTCCTCTTAGGGCAGGCTACGATCATCTTGCTTTTTTTATACCTGCTTAATTTTATAATCAGTTATCAAGTCTCAAGACACGGCCGCCTAATGGGTGCAAAAATAGAACAGGATATGCGCAGTGACCTTTTTCAGCATGTCCAATCAATGTCTTTCCGTTATTTTGACAACATCCGTATCGGCCAGCTGATTTCCCGTATTGTCAGCGATATTGCCGAGATCCGTGAGCTTGTTTTTCTTGGTCCTAATTACCTGCTGGTCTGTACTATAACCATGCTTGGTACTCTGGGAATACTTATTTATCTTAACTGGCCTTTAGCGTTACTGGTCAATCTGCTGCTGTTAGGAAAAGCTTATGAATCAGTTGCTACCAATCATGCACTGAAACAATCAGGGCGTATGATCCGCGAACAGGTCGGTAATCTTACAGCACAGACAAATGAAAGTCTGAATGCCATACGCCTAGTTAAATCCTTCAACAATGAAGAATGGGAAGAAAAACGCCTTGATAAAAACGGACAGGCTCTTTTACAGGCACGTAAAACATCGTTCGACCTTTTATCACGCCTGAACAGCAACGCTGTATTGTTTTCCAATGTCACTAATCTTGTTATCATTGTCGTAGGCGGCGCCATGATCGCATATGGTAAAATGCAGATCAGCGATCTGGTCGCCTTTTTACTGTATGTATCAATCTTTATCCGCCCCATCCTGCGCCTGACCGCATTAGCAGAATCCTATCAGAAAGGTATGGCCGGTTACCAGCGCTTTTGCCAGCTGATGGATACCCCTTCTGAAAATATAGATCTGCCCGGCGCAGTCGACTGTGGTACTTTAAAAGGCTCTATTTCCTTTAAAAATGTCAGCTTTGGCTACGATCCCGGCAAACCTGTTATTCAAAATTTTGATCTTGATATCGCTGCCGGTGAAGTTATCGCTTTTGTCGGCACTACAGGTGTTGGTAAAAGCACGATCTGCAATCTGCTGCCGCGTTTCTATGAACTTCAGCAGGGCGTTATAACCATTGACGGAATGGATATCCGCAATGTGACCTTAAAATCACTGCGCCGTAATATCGGCATAGTTCAGCAGGATATCTTCCTTTTCTCTGACTCTGTACGTGAAAATATCGCTTACGGCAACCCTCATGCCAGTATGGAAGAAATCATCACCGCTGCCAGATTGGCCGAAGCTGATGCTTTTATCAATCAGCTGCCGGATGGTTATGACAGCCAGCTTGGTGAACGCGGTGTTAAATTGTCCGGAGGCCAAAAACAGAGGATTGCCATTGCCCGTGTTTTTCTCAAAAATCCGCCCATCCTGATTTTAGACGAAGCGACTTCTTCCCTGGATAATGAAACGGAAAACCTTATCCAGGAATCACTGATGCAGCTGTCACGTAACCGCACTACCCTGATCGTAGCCCATCGCCTGGCAACGATCCGTCATGCCGACCGTATCGTTGTCCTCACCCCCAACGGTATCAGCGAACATGGTTCTCATGACGATCTGATGGCTTTGCAGGGAGAATATTACAAGCTTTATATGGCACAGTTCAGTAAAAGCCCGCTAAATTAAAAATAAAACCCTCGGATGAAAACATCCGAGGGTTTCTTTTTTCATATAAACAGCTTTTTAATTATTCGCGGTCAAAGATCATTACTTTTTCAAAATCAAGATATACCTTTTCTCCGTCGGCAAATTCTTTCAAGTCTGCCCCTTTGACGATAACGCGTACATCATGATCACCGACGGTAACACGGTAATCAACAGCATCACCTAAATAGAAGCGATGCGTCAATGTCCCTTCAAGCATACCACCGCCGCGGCTCATCGTAATATTCTCAGGACGTACAGCGATGGTAGCACTGCCGGAAACACCCGAAGTATTGGGGAAAGAAGCTGTAGTACCTTGCAGGTATACTCTGTCATCCGATACTTCACCCTGCATAAAATTGACCAACCCGATAAAATCAGCAACCATTTTGTTGGCAGGATTAGTATAAATTTCATGCGGAGCACCGATCTGCTGCACTACGCCTTTACTCATAACAACTACGCGGTCGCTCATTGCCATGGCTTCACCCTGATCATGGGTTACATAAACAACTGTAATACCAAGTGCTTTTTGAATCGACAGGATCTCAAAACGCATGCTTTCACGCAGTTTAGCATCCAGATTGGATAACGGTTCGTCTAATAGCAGCAAACCTGGCTGCGCAACCAAAGCACGAGCCAAAGCGACACGCTGCTGCTGACCGCCGGACAGCTGATGCGGATAACGGTGACCATATTCGCCTAAATGCACGAGCTCCAGCATTTCATTTACTCTTTTCAAACGTTCCTCTTTGGGAACCTTTTGGATCTTCAGCGGATAAGCCACATTTTCAACAACCGTCATATGCGGCCAAACTGCATATGACTGGAATACCATACCGATATCGCGATTTTCCGGAGGAACAAATTTATTCTGCGACGAAGAACTGACGCAGTGGTCACCGATATAGATCTCGCCTTCTGTAGCTTTTTCAAAGCCTGCGATCATTCTCAGGGAAGTTGTTTTACCACAGCCGGAAGGACCGAGGATAGAAACGAATTCGCCGTCTTCAACCGTCAGGTTGAAATCATTAACAGCCGTTACAGGCCCGAAACGTTTAAATACATGTTCAATACGTACTTGTGCCAATTTATTCCACTCCTTCTTTAAATTCCCACATTGCCTTTGGTCAGTTTGTTAAGGATCAGGTTACCAACCAAAACGATAGTCAAAATGATTACTGATAATACAGAAGCATTTTGTGTATCTGCATAAGTTTGCAGCTCGTACAGCAAAACACCGATAGTTTTAGTTTCTGCACCGTACAGAAGGAGCGACATCGTCAGCTCGTAGAAAGACGGCATAAAGATCAGGAACCAACCGGCGATGATGGACGGAGCGATCAACGGCATAATAATATCTTTACAGGTTCTGATCCAGCTGGCACCTGAATTTAATGCTGCTTCTTCAAGAGAAACGTGCACCTGACTCAGGGAAGCCGCTATTGTCCGCACAGACATGGTCATATATTTGACCAGATAGCTGACGACCAGAATCCACATCGACGAATAAAGATTGAGACCGAAATTACCGGAGAAGGTGATAACCAGAGCCAGGGCGATAACGATACTCGGAGTAGAACCGCCGATAACGGTCAGCAGATCCGGGAAGCTGCGTCCTTTGACTTTTGTTTTAACGGCCAGATAAGCAATGAACACTGAAAGTATCGTACCAATAGTGGCGGCGATTACGCCATACACGACCGAATTCCAGATACTCTCCATATACTGACTGCTGGTAATAACAGGCTCCCATGCATCAAAGCCGATATTCGACCAGGTAACTCCGCGCGACATACTCTTTAAAAGTGATGTCAGCAATATAGAACCTAATGGTAAAATTACTGCAATAAACGCATATAGACCTACACCACAGAAAGCAGGCCATTTCCATTTGCCAAGCTCTACGATATTAGGACGGGTACTCTTACCGCTGATCGTTGTATAATCCTTGCGGCCCAGCATCCAGGTCATAAAGAACAGTAAGAAGTTGGCAAGGAACATCAAAGATGCTGCTAAAGCCGTGGCATCACGGATACCCTCATCATTACCCATGTAAATATAGGTGACGATACGGGTAGTCATAACCTCGATATTACCAGGCATACCAACAATGGCAGGAATACCGAAGCAGGAACCGGCAGCAATGAAAACCAACAGACCGCCTGCTAAAATACTTGGTGCCATCAAAGGCAAAGTAACATCGACCAGGGTACGCAGAGGGGAAGCTCCGGAAACACGTGCCGCTTCTTCGAGCGTCGGATCCATTTTTTCCATTGCCCGGGAAATGGTAATAAAAGCAAAAGGCGAATAAAACAGGGTCAATACCCAAGCCAGACCGCCCATAGTATAAATATCAAATGGAGATTGCTGCAGTTGCAGAATCCACTTAAAAATCGAATTCAAATAACCGACGCTGGGATTTAAAAGCTGTACCCAGGCAATCGCACCAACATAAGGAGGGATCATATAGCTGGCAACCAGTAAAGTCCGGTATGTTTTTTTACCGGGCATATCGGTGCGGCCAACAAGCCAGGCCAGCGGGAACGTAATAATAACACTGGCTACCATAACTAAAAGCGATAGCTGCACAGTATTGGACAAAGCACGCCAGTTAACATCCTGACTGTAAACATCAGCATAATTGCCGAAATTGATGGCTCCATTAACCATAATACTGTCATAAAGCAGTATTCCCATCGGGAAAACCACAAAATATAATAATAAAATAACGGAAACAGCAATAACTATGAATTTACTATTAAATCTAGGTAAAGACCCCACTATGGCTCCTTTCCCCGGCTTTGAAACCGGTGAAAAATCATTTACAGGATTTTCCTGCAAAGAAATTGGAAAACAGGGATCGTCAAAAACGACCCCTGATCCCTTAAAAATTGTTACTCAACAAATTTTAATAAGAACTATTCCATAACTCTTACGCGGAAAGCCTCTTTGATTTGAGCATTTTCTTTGGAAAGTTTTTCCCAGTTTACTTTAATAGCTTTATCAGAGAAAGTTTTCAGAGCAGGAGCGCCTTTAGGCGGCTCTACGTCACCGCGTACAGAGTGCATCCAGCCTTGAACAACTGCCTGCTGACCATCTTTAGACAACCACCAGTCAACCAGAGCTTTAGCACCTTCGGGGTTTTTGGTTGCTTTAAAAATAGCGATCGGAGACGGGATGATGATAACGCCGTCTTCAGGATAGGAAACTTTCAAAGGCTCATTTTTAGTATTAGCCAATTTTAGGACGTTTTCTTCCAAAATCATTGCAGCAGCATATTCGCCGGTCAGCAATTTGTTCTGAATAGCAGAGTTGCCTTCTTCAACGCGAATATCATTAGCTTTCAATTGGTCGAAATATTCCCAGCCATATTTATCGGCCAAAGCGCCAACCGCTACATAAGCAGTACCGGAAAGCATTGGGTTCGGCATAGCGATTTTGCCTTTCCATTTCGGATCGGTCAGATCTTTCCAGGATTTCGGAGCATCTTCGGGTTTCAGTTTATCAGAGTTATAAGCAATGATCATGTTGCAGACACGAACAGAGGACCAAGCACCGTTCTTGTCTTTATCAGTGATGACATCTTTCAGGTTCGGGGAAACATAATCAAGCAGCAAACCTTGATCCTGCAAAGTCAGGTAGTAGGAAGGATCAGCAACCATCAGAACGTCAGTGCCGATTTTGTTGGCTTTGATCTCTCCGGTAATTTTAGTGATTACTTTTTCAGTACCGCCCTGGAACCAGGTAACTTTCATATCAGGGAATGCTTTAGTTACATTAGGTTTACACATTTTATCGATGATATCAGGATAAATAGAGGTATAAACCATAACGTCGCCTTTAGGACCGCCTTTAGAATCTGCAGCTTTCTTATCGTCGCGGCCGCCGCAGCCGGCAACTGCTACTGATAATGCCAGAACTGCTGCTGCAGTGCACAACCATTTTGCTTTTTTCATTAAACATCCACTCCTTTGTGTTGTCATACTACCCTTAAAGTTCGCCCGGCTTTGTAAAATTCCTGCTTACATTAGAAAAAAAGTTTTACAAAAAATTAAAATTTATGTCACATTTACGCCTTATTTAAAAAACATTCCATTGTCAATCGACAATACGACACTTTTGACCCTATGGGATTTTTTGTGTCCCGCGATTATACGGCTGCTAAAAAATTTAATTCCCACGCCGGCACATACGGATGTTTACGCAGATAAACCTTATATTCAGGCACTAACTGCCACATAAACAATGGCAGCAGGAAAATATCCGCATCGTGATGATAAGCGGCAATAAATAATTTAGGTTTATTACGTTTTATCTGCTCCTTTCCCCCTTTCAAAGCCTCCATCTCAGCGCCTTCCACATCCATTTTGATGTAAGTTACACGCTCATCTTCAAGCAGTGTATCAATATCGACAGCCTGCACTATGTGACGCTGGCCTGTCAGCAACGTTGACTGACGGCCGCCGCTGTCAGAAAAAGACAGTTCTGCCGTTTCTTTCCAAATGGCTCTTTCAAAAATTTTGATATCAGACAAACCACTTGCCTCTAAATAAGCAGATAATTTTTTATAATTACGCCTATCCGGCTCTGCCGCAAAAATCCGATTATATTTATTATTAGTCAGCTGTAAAAATTCCCTGATCGTATCACCATTATAGGCACCTAGATCAGCATACGTTTCTTCTTCGCTCCAACTGAAAATACTCTGCAGATCTTTTAGCCGCTCCGTCTCACTTTGCCATAAATAATGCAGTTTACCGCTCAGCTTATAATTCAGTGATGCTGCAAACACGTCTCGGGACCAATCATCAGCCAAATTGTCATATACCTGCTGCAATTCCTGCTGATGCTGCTGCAGCCAGTCAAACGAAACTGTTTCATCTCCGGGAAACAGCGGCAAATGCGGCGCTACTGTTTCATGCATTGTGCTCAGCTCCTGAAAGCGGTTTAAAACTGCAGGCGACTCTGAGGCAAAGGCAATAACAATCAGAAAATCACCCAGCCGATCTTTAACTGCGGTATAAGTCTCGACCATATGACCACGAAAAACCTGCCCGCGAACAAATTCATCACTGGCAAAAATACCGGCGACCTTTATTTGCATCCTGTCACACAAGTCAATAATCTGGTCGGCACCGTTACCCATTCCATATAAAACAACAGGCTTGTCAGTCAGCTGCAAAATCTGCCAAACGTCCTGTTTTTCCTTAATAAAATCCAACATTTACGCCGCTCCCTTCTCTACAACTTTATTGTACACGAAACTTTACCTGCCGTCATACTTTTATTGCGTTAACTTTTACCATTCTTATGGTTGACATACCACCATCAAGTTTTATATACTATTATCGTAAACTTAATTTCAGTTTATAGTTAACCATAATTAAGGTGATCTTTATGTCTACTTTTAAAATTCGTGAAATCAGTGAAATTGCCTTATTGGCAGCATTTATCGCCGTCAGCGGGGCTTTTAAGCTTCCCAGCTTTATTCCAGGAAGTGAATTTCAACTCTCCGCTCCTATTGCTGTAGCGATCTGCGGTGTTTTTGGCATCAAAAAATATCTGCTTGCAGGTATTCTGGCCTCTGCCGGCGGTTTACTCCTGGGTACGCAAACTATTTTCAACGTCCTTATTGCAATGCTTTTTCGAATAGTCGTTGCCTTATTATATGCAGTTTTAGGAAAAACCAAAATCTTCTACCTGTTATCAGGACCTGTCGCTTCCTCCGCAGCACGTCTTGCACTCAGTCTTTTTATTGGTAAGGCAGTCTACCCTCTGTTGGCAGCAGCTCTTCCTGGAATGATTTTCACAGCATTAACATCCGGGTTATTTGCTTCTGTTTTAGAGAAAACATTAACCCTGACAAAACGCGTTTACGAACGTTCTTGACCGCTACTTTTTCTATGCCTGAAGTCAAAACTTCAGGCGTTTTTTATCCTGCTCTAACTATACTTGCCCAGACCTTTTTATAATGTTAAAATAGTACTGATAATATTTGCCGGAATATTCTTACTGCTCACTAATTTTCACCGGCTGTGTTTTATTACACGATCAATCAAACGGCACTATTGCCAACGGAGGACTTGTTATGATTTTGCAAGAATCTGGAGAAAACTATTTGGAAACCATTCTGATGCTGCAGCAGCAAAACGGCAGTGTCCGTTCTATCGACATTGCAACGCATATGAATTTTACCAAAGCCAGCGTCAGCAGGGCTATGAGTATTTTAAAACGCGAAAATTACATTCTGATGGAAGCGGACGGCAACATCATTCTGACTGAAACAGGGCTCGCTAAAGCAAACGCTGTTTTGGAAAGACATCTGCTGTTGACGCGCTTTTTACGCGAAAATCTTGGCGTATCCGAAGAAACAGCTGAAAAAGATGCCTGCCGGATCGAACATATTATCAGCCCCGAAACCTTTACCGGGATAAAAAAACTGATCAAAAACTCTTAACAATTCAAAGGAGCTGTTTTAACAATGATGAAAAAATTACTTCTTTTGCTTACTGTTGCCATCGCAATGCTGGCATTGCCGCTGGCCGCTCATGCAGACAAAACGAAATGGACGAATCCCAATTACGATTTTAATAAACTTCACCGCATCAATTTGGTTTCCATAAGTGTAGTCGATCCTGTCGGCAGCAATTTTACTGTTGACGATATGGCGACCGAAAAAATAATAAGTGCTTTACAAAAAGCTTTAACTAAAAAAGATTATGTTTTTGATACAAGCATCGAATCAAATCTTTCAATTACCAAAGAAGATGCTTCCCAACTGACCAAAGATGCTTTAAGCGGCACTTATACAGATATATCGACCAAAATAGCGCCTGCTCCAACTGCTGATCTGAAAATAATCGCCCATAAATTTGGTTACAACAGACGGGTCATCCCCGCTCACGAAGAACCGCGTACCAGATATTACAAAGAAAAGGTCAAAGACAATAAAGGAAACTGGATCGAACGGGATGCAGAACGAACTGTTTATGAATATGTTCCGGCCAGCACTGTATATGACGGCTACGTTGATGTAGCTTTTCATCTTTTTGACCCTGCTACAGGAAAAATAATTTTCAGTCTGCGCGATACACGCAGCCGTACATCAGACAGTGATACAACAAATATGTGGCAGCGCATGGCCAATGCTTTCGTTCAGGATCTTGATAAAGCTGCAAAAAAATAACTCTGCAAATTTCTAAACACCCTTTAAATAATTAAAGGGTGTTTATTCTTGTATACCTCTGTATCTTAATGATATTTTTTCCTAATTTGCTTGACACTCTATTCAAAGATGTTATAATTTAGTATATCAAACTGAATACGGTAATGCAGGTTCCGTCAGGAATAACAGAGAAGACCGGTTAAAAGCCGGCGCGGTCCCGCCGCTGTAAGATGGAGCAACGCCTATAGAACCACTGGAATATTCCGGGAAGGAAGGCCGAGCCATGAAGTCAAGCCAGAAGAACTACCTGCATCGCGATCTTAGTGACCTGCGAAGGACGGGGAAAGATCATGGGTCTAACCATGTTTTATCACCATCCCTAATATTTATGGATGGTTTTTTTATTACCTATTCAGAAAATAATCAGAGGAAAGAGGAATAATTTATGAAAAAACTGCTTTCAATGTTAGTTATGGCTTCAATGATGGTTTTTGCACTGGGAACTATGGGCGCTTCTGCCGCTGCTAAAGCACCGAAAAACGACAAGGCTGTCGTAGTAGTCAGCTTCGGTTCGACCTTCGACGACACCCGTACGAAAGATATCGGCGGTATCGAAGAAGCTGTTGCCAAAGCTTTCCCGAACCGTGATTTTAAACGTGCTTTTACTTCCTACATCATCATGGAACGATTGGAAAAAAATAAAGGCATCAAAGTCAACGATTTGCCTGCAACCTTAAAAGAACTGAAAAAAGCCGGTTATAAAGACATTCTCGTACAACCGACTCATTTGCTGCACGGCGAAGAATATGAGCATAAAGTCCTGACCACCGTTGATAAATTCAAAGGTGATTTTGACCGCATCGTTGTCAGCGATCCTCTGATGGTAGGTAAAAACGATTTCGCTATCGCTGCTTCCGCTGTTGCGACTCAATTCCCGACTCTTGGCAAAGGTGAAGGCGTTGTCTTGATGGGTCACGGTTCTCCCCGTGATAACAACCAATCCTTTGGCAACACCTACAAAATGCTGCAGGAAACCTTTGATAAAATGGGTTTACCGGTAGTAGTTGGCACTGTTGAAGAAGTGGATACTCCTAACGTGGACGAAGTTCTGGAACAAATCAAAGCACGCGGTTACAAAACTGTGCATATGTTCCCGCTGATGATCGTTGCAGGCGACCATGCCAACAACGATATGTACGGCGATGAAGAAGATTCCTGGAAATCCATGATCGAAAAAATGGGCGTTAAAACTGTAGGTCACCTGCAGGGTATCGGCCGCAATGCCGCAGTACAGGCTATTTATGTACAGCATGCAGTTGCTGCTGAAGCCGGTGTCCAAAGATAAATAATTACTGTTAGTCCAAAGGACGTTCTTCTAAGGAAGAACGTCCTTTTATGTTCTGGAAATCAGTACAAAAATATTACAGCGTTTTTATTTTAATAAAATTTTCTGTAAATTTGTTACCCTTTGTTGCTGCTGCTCTTGCTTTATGAGATATTAGAATGCTATACTTTAGTCATTGAAAGACATTATATATGAAGAAAGGGTGTTGCACCAATGGGTTTAGTAATCTCTGCTCTTGTTACTTTTTGGGTCGGCTTTCTGATCTACAAAAAGTACAAACCTCAACCGGTCTTATTCTTAGGCGGTATGATCTTAATGTATATTGCCGCAATTTTCGGTTACGGTACTATCTTACCGGCCAAAGCCGCTACAGGCTCTACTTTCTTTGATGCTTTTGAATTTATTCGCGCTACCATGAGTTCTAATGCCGGCAAGCTCGGTATGAACATTATGGCAGTTGGCGCTTTTGCCCGCTATATGGACAAAATCGGCGCTTCCCGTTCTTTAGTTCGTCTGACTATCCGTCCTTTACTGGCTTTAAAATCACCTTATATCGTTTTATCCGGCACCTGGGTTGTCGGTATGCTGATCGGTCTGTGCATCAACAGTGCATCTGGTCTGGCTATGCTGCTGATGGTGACCATGTTCCCGATCCTGATCGGACTTGGTGTCAGCCGTCTGTCTGCTACGGCTGCTGTTGCTACTACGCTCTGCTTCGACTGGAGCCCCAGTGATACCGGCACCATCCTTTCTGCTGAAACCGCCGGCTTGAACCCGGTAGTTTACTGGACTGACTACCAGGTACCGATCGTTTTGGTTGCTTTCGTTGTTGTCGGCACACTGCACTATTTCACTCAAAAATATATGGATAAACGCGACGGACATGTCGTCCAGCCGATGGAAGTTGAAAAACCTGCTGAAGATGATCCGGCTGACAGCGCGCCGCTCTGGTATGCGGTCCTGCCGGTTATTCCGCTGGCTTTGATCCTCTCCTTCAGCCCTCTGTGGATCACCTCAATCAAAATGAACATCGTTATGGCTATGTTCATTGGACTTTTTATTGGCGCCTGCTGCGAATACATGCGCTGGCATGACGGCAAAAAAGTTCTCGGCGACATCCAGACCTTCTTTGACGGTTTAGGAATGCAGATGGCTAACGTTATCACCTTGATCGTAGCCGGTCAGACTTTTGCTCAGGGCCTCCTGTCCATGGGTACTATCAATGCGCTGATCTCCGGCAGTCAGGGCTTCGGCTTTGGCCCGATGGCTATGATGCTCGTTATGGTCGCTATCATCACCTTCTCCGCTATCGTTATGGGCAGCGGCAACGCTCCGTTCTTTGCCTTTGCGGCTCTGACACCTGCTGTTGCAGCCCATACAGGACTGCATCCGGTACTGATGCTCCTGCCGATGCATTTTGCGGCTTCTATTGCCCGTAACTGTTCGCCGATCACAGCAGTTATCGTTGTATCCTCCGGCATGGGCGGCGTTTCTCCGTTCGACCTGGTAAAACGTACCGCTATACCAATGGCCGGCGCAATGCTTGTTAATATCGGTATGACCTTCTTCTACTACTACAGAGGGTAATTGAAATTTTGATAAAACAGAATAGCTGCCTGCGGGCGGCTATTCTTATTTTAGAAAGGATGTGTAAATCATGTTCATCTGCGACTGTCACTGCGACACACTTACCGAGCTTTACAAAAAAGGCACTTCCCTGTATGACAACGATCAGCACTTCGACATTAAACGTCAGATAGAACTGGGCGGCGGTCTGCAGTTTTGCGCTATTTTTGTCCCGACCCACGAATTCCGTTACTACGGCGGTCTGCGTTATACACTCTGCCTCCTCGACAAATATAAGCAGGAGCTTAAAGCACTGCAGGAGAAAGGCATCGACGTACTTCCTGTTTTAACTAAAGCCGATGCTGCTGACGTGCTCAACCACAAAGCAGCAACTCTGCTGGCTATCGAAGAAGGCGGCGCTATCGACGGCAGTCTGGAAGCCCTGCGCATGCTCTATGAGCTTGGCGTGCGCGCTATCACCCTTACCTGGAGCAACCGCAACGACATTGCCGACGGCGTCAACGAAGAATGCAGCGGCGGCGGTCTGACCACCTTCGGCCGTCAGGTAGTTGCAGAAATGAACCGTCTGGGCATGCTGGTAGACGTTTCCCATATTGCTACAGCTGGCTTCTGGGATGTTATCGAAACTTCTACCAAGCCGATCATTGCTACCCATTCCAATGCCAAAACACTTTGCAGTCATCCCCGTAATCTCAATGACGACCAGATCAAAGCCATCAATGCCAATGACGGCCTGATCGGTATCACCTTTGCCGGACAGTTCCTGGAAGAAGATTATAACAATGCCTGCATCGACAGTGTGTACCGCCATATCGACTATATGCTGAACCTTTTGGGCAATGACGACCACGTCGGTTTCGGCAGCGACTTCGACGGTATCAGTCACCCGCCTTATAATATCCACGGCGTACAGGATTACAAACCGCTGGTAGAATACCTGCAAAGCAAAAACTACAGCGACAGTACCATTGAAAAAATCACCCACAAAAACGTGTTGAACTTGTTGAGTAAGGTTTTATAATCAAAAAGAGCTTCTGTTTTTATCAGAAGCTCTTTTTGATTTTGGCCCTAATATTATAGCATTTTTTAGCTGCTAATTCACTTTAACACAAGGCGATAGCTTCCCTCCATCCATATGCAAATCTGCTCCTCAATGGTAAACAAATCTTACCTTTACATCTTCGCCACTCTCAACAAAACGAATGGTAAAATCTTCAAGTCTAGGAACTTCCTCCCACTCACCAACGCCAGGATTACGATCTACCCATCTAATAGTAAAATCCTCGCCACGCTCAACAATCCTAACTTTTAAATCCTCTCCCCGAGATACTATACGCACTTTACCATGATTCCAATAAGCATAACTTGTAATTGGTAAGGCCAGAATGCCCACCATCAAAACAATTACACTAAACAATGCTGTTAATTTTCTCATAAAGTTTCACTTTCTTTTCGGTAATTTTTATTAATAGTCAGCATAAGGATCAAAATCAGGATCTGTGTACGGATCGTATGACTTACCAGTCTTTAAACAATTTTTAATAATTTCCATATGCTCCTCTTCCCCACCTGGTGCCATGAAAGTAGGAAAACCTTCATCAAATTTTTCCACATATTGTTCCTAGATGTTTATACTATAGTTATTTTTTAAGCCTCTTTTAATCCTATCGATAATCTTATCTGCTTCTTTTTTAGTAATAGCTTCAAACTCACTGCCAGGGTCCCATTTCGCTTTCAGAAAGTCGTTGTTTTTAACGAATTTCTGTTCAACTGTCCTGTACACATACGCGTCGTAATCTTCGATTTTGATAACAGTATCATAACCTTTAGCACCTAACCAGCCGTAATATTCTGCGTTCATAGCTTATCTGCCTCCCAGCTTATTAAATTTCCGTCCTGTTTTTTGTCATCGACAGAACAGCTTCAAGAGAATTTATGACACAGCAGATCTGATACTTTAACAGAAAACAGGCATCGTAAAACTCCGGATACCGCCTTCTTGTTTCTGTAAGTAACGGTAAAATAAACTTTCTAGTCTCTTCGATATACTCACCCAGTTTAAACGGCGAAAAGCCGTGCGCCATAAAAGAAACATTATTACAGCGATCCAGCAATTTCACAATAACAGCCTCACGATTTTCAATGATCGCGCAAAAGTAACGGCTCCTGGCCTGGGCCTTTGTTTCTCCATCCTTCACAGCAAACGTCAGCAGGCTTACTGCCCGGCGAACAGTTTCACTTACTGGCAGTTTATCCGGCGCTATATCACAATCTTCGCAGACGTCGTGAAGCAGCGCAGCCGCAATGACAGCGTCGTCATATATCCCCATTGCTAAAGCATGACAGGCCATATTGAGAGGATGAACTATATACGGAACGCTTCCATCCCCCTTGCGATACTGCCCCGCATGTTTTTCTTTAGCAAAGGAAAGCGCACGCAGAGTTTCCGGCATTTTGCGGCGATATGCGATTTTCAAACCAGTTTTGGTATCCATCATCCTCCCCACCCCTTCTGCATCATAATCATAACATTTATTCAGCCGTGTTTCCAACACGTTTACCTTGAAAAAAACAGATAAACTCAAGCTCAGCTTGAATTTACCTGTTTCCGGCTTCCAGCCTGCTTAGCGGCGAAAAATGTCCAATATTTTAATCAAAAACCTTTTGCCAATACTTTAACTACAAATCACCGATTCAAGGTGATTTGAGCTGTTTCCTTTATTCATAACAATCAAACCGTTCTTTATAAAAGGTAAAAAGTTCTTTGCCCTCATACTTTTTATAGATCGCATAAATCGTTTTAAACTCATCTAAAGTAATAGCATGCTCGCCAATCACAGGTACAATGGCTATCCCCGGCATACCATACGCGTACAATTTACGTGTGATATCGATATACATCCACGGACAGTTGGAGTAGTGTCCTTTGCACCAGCCAATCTTAAATCCTTCTTCGAGTAACCATTGCACAAATGGCGCATCAAATTCCAAAAATGATTTGTCGCAAACCAGAAAGGCTCTTACATGCCCTTTGTTGATCCATTTTTCCTCTTCCATGAGAAATTCCTCCCAAAATTTACTCATAAATAAAAGGCCCATCAAATGATGGGCCTTTAAGAGTTACGTCAGCCCATCATTCAGCCTTTAGCACCTTACCTTCGGCAGGTTGCTGTGTGGTCAACGGGGCTGTCCCTCGCACACTCTTTATGGTGACTTCAGTATATTACAAGGTCTAACACAAATCAATAATGTACACAAATACCTCTGTATTTATTACTTACATCTATAGGCAATAATGGTAACTTTACCTTTTCCGGGATACTTTTTTATTTCATATTTTCTGGGGAATGCTTCTATTAGCTTCGGCAATTTAATAAACCCGAAAGTTCGCACATCAAAATCCGGTTTCACTCTTTTTATAAACTGCCCGGCTGAACTCACATTTACATAGCCTTCATCATCCTGGTACTTGTCAGATGCTATTTTTAATAAATTATGTATTACACTTATATCTTCTTTCGTAGCATCGGCTGTAGCAGTTTCCACACATTCCTCTTCTATTTCTATTACTTTTTCACTGATTTCAGTTTTAGACTTTGCTTCTTTTATATTTTCGCCAAGGTTCTCCAGAAAAATAAATTCATCACAACTGTTTCTAAAAGCTTCCGGTGTTTTCTTTTCACCAACACCCATCACATATACTCCTGATTCATGCAAATTTATTGCCAAGGGAGTATAATCACTGTCGCTGGCAACGATAACAAATGCATCATAAATCCCTTTATGCAGCAAATTCATTGTATCGATTACCAACGCCATATCAGTTGTATTTTTACCAGAAACATAGTCAAACTGCTGCTCCGCTTTTATCGCTAAACGTTTCAGCTCATTTTCCCAGTTTTTCAATGTATCTTTTCTCCAATTACCATACGCTCTTTTTACAACGATACGGCCATGTGTAGATATTTCCTGTATAACATCCTCCAACTTTGCCAATTGAGTATTATCTGCATCAATTAAAAGCGCGATTCTTTGCAAATTTTCCATAAACCCCTCCTTAACATCTTCAATATTCTTATGAGTAAATAACCCTAAATCAGTTACTTATTCCCACTCGCTCCTGTTAGATGTTTTCTAAGCAGATTTGCTTATGGAATTTATCTCAGAGTATTGGTATTCTTTTCATTATTCAGATAGTAGAGGCTATCTGATTTTTTGTTGCCATGATGTTGCCACGACATTATCCAAAAAGCATTAGACTTTGTACTCGGATATTCCATCAGCAACTTGATTTTTCGTGTTGTCAAGGACTATTGCCACACTGTATTTTGCACGAGTTACTGCAACATAGAATTTAGAACGACTTTGGTTTTTTAATTCTTTTCTGCGGTCAAAAATCCATTGAACCATTGGTGTTGTCTGGTAAATTAAAACTCTGTCAAATGTCAATCCTTTAGACTCTCCGAATGTCATCACGGGATAATTCTGATTAACAACTTTTTTCCTTGAGTCTCGTAACTGCACCGGATTGTATTTTTCTAAATAGCCATCGACATCTGCCGACGAAACAAAAAACACTCCATCATGGTTTGTTAACTCTTGTCCCTCATATTCACATGGCTTAAAATTCGGGTAGATGGAATTTGCAAAGCAACAGATGTCCTTGTTGTTTCTGTACGTTTTATTAAGAGTTGTATCATCAATTTCAACTAAGTAGCCAGCACATTCTTTTTCGATAAATCCCTCAATATTTCCATCAGCGTATTGGCTATACTTGGCTTCATCATGGGTATGATATGTAACCTGTCTCGGGTCGCCCACCAATAATATGTTTGTTTCCAAGCCAAAGAGCAACTTAATTATTTCTAAATCATATCCAGCCATATCTTGGACTTCATCTATGAAAATATGAGAATATATTTTCCCGATTCTTTTTATTACAAGTCCATTAGTTAATTCATTCGCTCTCACTACAAATTTCGCAAGTTTATCTGAATATATTAGATGAGATTGGCTGAAATAATACTTGCTCGGGTCGCTTTCTCCGAAATACACTGGCTGTTTATATCTGTTATAGCCACGCAATCCAGACTTTTGATTAACCAACAATAGCCCCATTACATTGCCATCGTAAATCACGCTTTGATACGGTTTTACACCATGCTGGATAAGAAACGAAAACCAAGTATGAATGTTAATGTTGTTTGGTATATATCCTTTTAATTCATAAAACTTTTTCCGAATCTCATTTTCATTCGCTTCTGTAAATGTAGTGATCAATACCTTCTCATCAGCAATTTTTAGAGCCTCATTGACAAGATGCGTCGTTTTGCCAGAACCAGCGGCTGCAACAATTAGCTTGTTACTCATTTCTAATTGCCTCCATGATATACGCTGGGAACACAACTTCTTCGTTCGTGTTAAAAATTGCTAATGCAGTTTCGGTTTTGTGATGCTTCATATACTTTTGCAAATCTTCAATTGTGCTGTAATCTGTTCCCAAAATAGAATTAAATAGAGTGATATTGTTCCCGTTAGCTTTCAAGATCTTTGGCTCCAAGGTGTTGTAATTATACGGCTTTTCACCGATCTTAAGCGTACCGGTGTCTTCCACTTGGTCATAGCAGATTGTTATTTTATCTTTTTTATTTTCTTTAATATAGTCAGCATATTTCTTTTCAAGGCCTGCTACATCACCATCATTATCGGTTACAACCGCAACAGATAATTTGAGTGCATCAGCAAGTTCCAAGAACCTCAAAAAAGAGGTACCCACGGAAATTACATCTATTTGGTCTTCTATAGGTAATCGGCCATTATTTTGGGATTGATACGCTTTCTGAACAACAAGCTCATCAGAATCTCCTTCTACCAAGATCGCTTTCTTGCACAAAATAAGTCTAAGTGTATCATAGCCAGATACCTTCTTGAAAAATTCTGCCGACAGGAGTTCTGTTATTCGAGCTATCTTTTGGTTCTCCAGCAACAATAGATTTTCCAACCCAAACTTGTTAGCAACAAAACTGCTGTGTGTTGAAATGATGATTTGTTTATCTCCATATTTTTCTGCGATAGCTTTAATAAGTTGATTTAATTTGGAAAAAGACAAATGGCTTTCTGGTTCTTCTAAAAGCACGATTTGTGCATTTTGCGCACTTCTATGTGTCAATGCTAATTCTGTTTTCATAACACATTGAGCACCTTTTCCGATATATCCAAACGGAACCTCGTTAAGCTGAGTAACCAAACTATTTTCCCAAGCATTTTTTGTCCCCAAATCAACCGTTAAGGATACTGTCCCATCGACTATCGAGGATTCTTTGCTGATTCTCTCGTTTATTGCCTTAATGGAATCATCACCAATGAAAGTATCCTTCATTCTACGATGTGCTTGCGAAACTGCGGTAACTTCTTCAGGAGAAAGCAAGTCCTTTACAATTCGGGAAATATATACATCCGAACCATTCTGATAACGATAATTTGAGGAGTCAATCATCGCAGATTTAACTGGGATGCCTCTAATGGTAACCGCTTGACGAGCAAAAGTTGTCCAGGTCACTTCGTAATACTCTATGGGAAAACTCATCATATTCTTTTTTGAGACAAGAGCATTGTATTCGTCTGTGTATTTCTCGTCGAACGCAATCTGGAATCTTAATCCTTCGCAGGAAACCCGTTCAGAATTATCATTTCCTTCGTACTCGGGGTTAATTGAACCATCAAAGAAAACCTCAATGCTAATAGAAGGGGGTGGTAATGCAGTACCATTATTGAGGGAGTTGATATATAGCTCTACGACATCTCTGTTAAAGAGGTACTGTGACAATTCGTTTCTAATATTTCTCCCGCCATAAAAGCCTGTTAATGCAATATGAATAGCTTCTAAAATCGTAGATTTTCCCGTTTCATTGTTACCTACCAAAATGTTTAAGCCCGTATTTAACTCAAGCTCAAAAAGCCCCTTGAAACGCTTGAAATTTCTAATTTTGACCTTCTTAATTGCCACTTCTATTTACCTCATCTCAAAGTTACTTATTGTCTGTAGATTTATTGTATTCAAAACTATTATAATATTTATCATGGAGGATTACAACTATGGATATTGTAAAAGTTTTTGGTTCTAACTTGAAGAAGTACAGAACCTCAATGGGTATATCTCAAGAGACTTTTGCAGATAAATGCGGTATGCACCGGACTTATATCAGTGCAATCGAATGTTATCGCAGAAGCATTTCCCTTGAAAACATCCAACGTATCGCTGATGCACTTGGAATTGAAACATACAAACTATTTTTGGAGGATTAAGCTATGCCTACTTACACCTGCAATTATAGATTACCGTCCGGCAATCGCTATCAAAAGAGACAAGCTCTTATTACCTGTTTCTTGACCGAAGAAGCGGGAATTGGTAGAGGCGATGATGCCTCTCGTTATCAGTACAATGTTGAGTCATACAGCGATTATGGAATCTTTTTGAAGCGTCCAACACAGCTTAACAAGGGATTCGATTTCACAGTAAATATTCAGGGTATGTACTTCAAAAAGAATCGAAGATACAGTAATCCCAGCCATAATGATATTTTCGAGGCTTTGATTTGCTGCAGGAACGAGTGCCCCGATGAATACAATGCTGTCAGAGAGTCTATTGTCTCCATTTACGAATGTGACGACTGTGACGACATTGATTTATCCCATATTAACGCATACTTTCTCGACTTTGAAGGTACTAAACACCCAATTCAAATCATTCTGTTAACCATTAAATGGTTATTTATGGAACAGGATTGCGCTTATTGGAACTACTCAGGTCGCAGAATGCTTTTTGAAAGACTTTCTGAGTCCGGATTAGTCTGAATCTTACTTTCGGAAAACAAACAAATACTCGTGAGCAATCAGCAAAAAATTATACTTCACACTGTTTGTTTTCCAATACCCTGTAGCTTTACAATTATGCTGCTCTTTGATGATAAGCTCTTTTAACTTAAACCCAGCATCCTCAAAAATACGCATTACATCAAAAGACATCGGCACCATGTGCCCTTTTTGACGGGTATCACCCATCAACACGGCACAGAACTTGTCTTTTTTCAGCACACGGTAGCTCTCTTGGGCTACCGTTTTCATTTCTTCAAGAAAATCCTTGACCTTTAAGTGTGACAAGTCTTCGGGAATATCCTCGCTATACTGGATAATATCAGCGTAGGGCGGATGAGTACAAATAAGGTCAATACCTCCGTCTGGGATGAAATCCAAATGCCGTGCATCGCCTTTACGGATATAAACTTTGCCATTAGCGCCCTCGTGTTCAAAAGCGTTTTTTTCCTCACATCGTTCAAGGGCAACATCATTTACATCAACACCGATAATATCACGATTCAGCAGTTTTGCTTCTACAAGAGTTGTACCGCCGCCAGCAAACTGGTCAAGTACCAAATCACCCTCCTGTGAGTAGCGAAGAAGAATATTTCGGGGAATATATGGCGACCAATTCCCACGCCACTTTGCATCGTGAGTTGCCCAGTCACCCCGCTTTGGAAAAGACCAATGCGTAGTCATCTCAAGTTCAAAGTCTTCTGGCTCCCATTTTGTAATTTTCTTTGCCATTATCTAAAAACCTCAGAGATAACACCGTCTTCCAAATCCTTAATGTTGTAGATATGCTCCATTACATCAAAGGTTTCTTCAAGGTTGTTGCGAGCTCTTGTCCATCCCTTGCCATCAGTAAACCAAACAAAGGTAAATCCATCAATGGTGTCAGTTTCCAGCGCAAGAGTTTTGTAACTACGAGCAGTCTCGTTGAGTTTGCTGCCGCCACTTCCATAGAAATTCGTTTCAACAACATAAATCATATCAGCGGTTTTGACAACAAAATCAAAACGCTTTTCCATCTTACCTTGATTGGAGATAGCGGATAAATCGATCCCCCACTTTTCAGTAATTTGATGGATATACATTTCCTTAAAATAGGTTTCGTCCTTAACAAAGCCCGCTTTTTTGATAAAGCTCTCCACCAAATTTTCCATCAAGTGACCACCACGATTTTTACGGCCATTAGAATCCAAACCGGTTTCAACACCTGTGGCATAATCGACAAGATTGTTGACAATATGCTTTGCAATCAAATCAAATAGCCCTGTTTTACGCATGAACACTTTATATTGCTCCACTGGCAATGTATGTTTCTTGAATTTGTATGTAAATGCTCCATCACCATCAATAGCATATATCTCATTTGCACGAACGGCCAATAACAGAGGAATGCATTTCAGCACTTCGGAATATTTTGCAATAAGCTTCTCGAAGTCATTTTCAATATCCGTAGAGCCGATAAGGGAATTGAGGATATTCAATTCCACCTTAATTCCATCAACGTTGCGATGGACTTTTTCAAAATCAATATAATAGCCATAATCTGCAATACTGTCACGGAACCCGGCTAACCAAGTGTTAAAGTCTCTCGTCATCTTTACCTCTCCTTAATAATTGCTAATAAGCAATTCCTTAATCTTTCCTCTTGCTTCGCCGTTGCAGTTAATCATACGAGTTGCTTCAACACGCTTTATTCTGTGGGAGGAATAGATGTTATCGAAGAAATTGTCCTCGGCGTTGGAGTTTTTGGGATCAGAATTGCTTACTACTACCTTAGCGCCTTTTCGGTGCATATCATCAACGAATCGTGCAAGCTCAATCTGTTCCTCATCATTAAACAGATTTTCTGTATATGCTGTAAAGCTGGCAGTATCTGTAATTGGTCGGTACGGAGGGTCAAAGTAAACGAAGGTGTCTTCGTCAATGAAGTCAGCAGACTTTTTGTAATCACCGCAAACAATGGTTACATTCTGCAATTTCTCTGACACGGCACGAAGATTTGCTTCATCACAAATCATTGGATTTTTATAGGAACCCATAGGCACATTGAAAAGCCCTTTTTTATTCACTCGGAACAGACCATTAAAGCAAGTCTTATTGAGGAAAGTCATCAATGCGGCTTTTTCGATATTGATGGTTTCGTCTCCATTGATTTTCAAAGCATTGAACAGCTCACGCTTTGCCAAATAATACTCTTTGCGATGCTCCGTATCCATCAGAACAAATTCGCTCTGCATAACAGCAAGCATAGCAAGCAATTCATCAATATTATCTCTGATGATACGATAAGTATTGATAAGTTCAGCATTGATGTCGCTGATATATACGGCTTCCAAATCATATCTACTCAAAATATCAAAGAGAACAGCACCACCGCCTACAAAAGGCTCGGCGTACTTTGTGATTTTTCCGTCTTCAAAAGGATAATATTTCTCAATATCGGTAAGAAGCTGCCCCTTGCCACCAGCCCATTTCAAAAACGGTTTCACTTTCTGTCCATCGCTCTGAATATACCGAACGCTTCGTGCATCGACAGGCTTTTCTGCGGTGGTAGGAATAATCCACATTTTTCCGACCATTGTAGCATTGTCAATTCTGTTTGCGGAGCAAAGGACAGCCACTCGTCTTTGAGAGATTCCCCATTTATCAGCAGCCTCTTTGGCAGACATAAATTCCATAATAACACCTCCAAGTGTAACTGATAATATTATATTCCAAATCTCGAATAATAACAATACCAATTCCCCCAAAAATACCTGCATCTTTTTTGTGACGATAAAGCTTCACCGCCTGTTGGGAAAATTCAAACGGGCGGCGATATGCTGTTATTTTTCTTTTGCTTGTAAGTTTTCAGTGTGCTTCTTCGCTGTTTCGCTTGCAGCCCTCCGGCTTCTTCACTGCATGGGGCGGTCAGCTTAAACCCAAACCGCCCTTTCTGTATTTCAAAAGTCAAGCCGCCCTGTTTGTCATCGTCGGTCTACCTGCACAACTCCGAGTATTTCGCTGCGTATGCTGTAAGACTGTTCTTAAGATCGATGTTATGCGTCTGCACCTCGATGATAGGGCTTGCCTCGTCAAAATAGCTATTTGTTGTTTTCTTCTTCTTGGAAAGACATGTTTTCATAAAACTTCCCACTTTTCATGAATTTTTCTCAGTTCAATACCTGTAAAAGTGCCTGCATTTTTTGATGGAGAGCGCCAGAATGATACTCTGTTCGATTCGGACGCTCCCATTTGAAAATCTCCATTTTTTACGACTCTACACGGAATTGTCTGGCCTCGTCTCTTGTGTACGCTTTTGACTTGTTATGACCAAAGATATGCCACAGATTATTGCGCTCAATGACTGCTTCATAGCTTCGGAGCTTACCTCGAAGGGCTTCATTTTCCTGCTCCAATCCTGCCGCATTGAGCGTCCCCCGAATGGACTTGTACTCAGACAATTCTTTTGTCAGCGAAGCGACCTTGGCTTTTAGTTCTGCAATCAGCTTATAGGCTGCATCCATAGTCTTTTGTAGTTTGGATTCTTTTTTTCCTGCGTGATGTATTTCTTAGCCGCCGCTGCAAGGCTCTCATATCTTAAGACCATCAACAATCAGCTTACGGCAATCTTCAACTATGCGGTCAAGTATTACGGGTTGAGAGAGAATCCATGTCATAAGGCGGGGAGCATGAGGAAGCAAAAGGCTGACGAGATGCTTTTAGGATGAAGGACGAGTTTCTTGCCTTTATCAAGGCTATCTGGGACAGAAGGGCAAGCCACACCATTTTCATGACCATGTATTACCAGGACATCCATGAGGGTGAGCTGCTGACTCTTACCCCGGCAAACATTGATTTTGAGAAGAAAACCCTGACGGTCAACAAGAGCTACTAGCAGCTAAACGACGAGGATATGCTACCCTCTCCCAAGACGCCCAAAAGCAACCGCACCATCCCCATTCCCGACGGGCTGTGTATCTGCCTGAAGGAGTATATGACCCATTGTTATGAGATGCAACCAGACGACAGGTTCTTTCCCTACACCAAGATCTTCCTGTATCACGAGATTGAACACGGCTGCAAAGTTTCAGGAGTACAGCGCATCAAGGTGCATGACATATGACACAGCCACGCCAACCTTCTTGTAGAAGTGGGCTTCTCCCCGCTGCTGATTGCAGGACGGCTCGGACACGAAAAGGTGCAGACCACGATGGACACTTACAGCTACCTATCCCAACAAACAGGTGTAGGTAGCCAATTTGTAGCCATAGAAAAAGAGAAATCCCGGAAAACACTGTAATATCAGCACTTTCCGGGACTCGTATAACACTAAATTTTTATTCCCACTCGATAGTGGCGTTCGGTTTGGGCGACAGGACATAGCAAACGCAGTTGACGTTTTTTACTTCTGCTAAAATCCTGTGCGTGATCCTGTACAGGACAGGCTAATTAAACTCTTAGTTAGTTACGCTCATGAAATCAGCTTTTAACCGTGTTCAACCGTTCGATATAAGTCAATAGAATTCCCTTTTTCATCTTTCCAGACAATCCAACCATTATTATGTCCACCTAAAACAATCCATCCAGCGGTTGATGGTGAATTACATGTAACATCATCTAACAAAATATTATTTTCTATTGGTGCATTTTTTCTACTTTCAGGCATCCAGCCATTTTTTACAGGTGCACAGATACTATCTTTTAATACAATAAATATCCCATCTTCAACTTTCATCTTTGCTTCGACTTTTCCAAACCCTTTTTTATTTTCTGAAAGATAATAATATCCATCTGGTATTCTTGCCCAATCCGCTTTTACTGCCCGTTCTTTTGTAGCTTCATCAAAAATTTCTTCTTTTGATACTGTTTCAGGATAGACCTGTTTTCCATCAAAAGATGATAAAAGTTGAACGACTAAGTCTATATCTAAGGCAAATAATTCTGTGTTTGGCACTCTACTTTTGCTAAAAATATCATCTAATAATGTTTCTTTTTCACTATAATCATCAACTTCTATAGCAAATCTTCTTTTCAAACCGACAACATTTGAATATCCGTGCCTTTCAAGATTATACATTCTTGATTCAAAATTATCAGTTCCTGTTTTACCTATCTTAATAAGACCAGGCACAACAGTTGTCATAACATAAATTATTCCTCTCATCATAAACCTCTCCTATTCTTAGGGTCTGTATAATCATTCCCACTCGATAGTGGCGTTCGGTTTGGGCGACAAATCATAGCAGACGCGGTTGACGTTTTTGACTTCAGCCAAGATCCTGTTGGTGATTTTGTGCAGGATCGGCCAGTCCAGTTCTTCGATAGTTGCCGTCATGGCGTCAACGGTATTGATCGCACGGATGATCACCGGATACTCGAAGGTTCTGGCGTTATCGCGTACACCGACGGATTTAAAATCGGGTACAACGGTAAAATACTGCCATACTTTTTTATCTAATCCGGCATTGGCGAATTCTTCACGCAAAATAGCGTCAGCTTCACGCACTGCTTCCAGACGCTCTTTAGTTATAGCGCCCAGACATCTTACGCCAAGTCCCGGTCCGGGGAACGGCTGACGGTAAACCATACTGTGCGGCAAGCCCAGTTCGATACCGCAGGCACGTACCTCGTCTTTAAAAAGCTGATACAAAGGTTCAACCAGCTTGAACTGCAGATCTTCAGGCAGTCCGCCGACATTATGATGGCTTTTAACGCTCTTGGCTGTTTTAGTGCCGGATTCTACTACGTCAGGATAAATAGTGCCCTGTCCCAGGAATTCAATACCGTCCAGTTTACGCGCTTCTTCTTCAAAAACACGGATAAATTCGGCGCCGATGATTTTTCTTTTCGCTTCCGGATCAGCTACGCCAGCCAGTTTAGAGAGGAAACGTTCGCTGGCATCAACATAGACAAGATTAGCTTTCAGTTCGTCTCTGAAGACTCTGACGACGCTTTCAGACTCATCCTTACGCATCAGGCCATGGTTAACATGCACGCAGGTCAGCTGCGAGCCGATAGCTTTGATCAAAAGCGCTGCTACAACAGAAGAATCGACACCGCCGGACAAAGCCAGCAGAACTTTTTTATCGCCGACCTGTTTTTTGATCAGTTCGATCTGATCATTGATGAAATTTTTCATATTCCAGTTGGCTGTGGCATGACACTCATCAAAAACAAATTTTTTGAGCACTTCCAGCATAGCTGTATGTTCCGGCCAGGCAGGCAGATTTTCTACTTTAGCCAAAGTATGGCCGACAGACATTACCGGCACGCCAAACTGATAAACGGCTGCTTCCACGTCGATCGGCAGACCGTCGATAATATTGTTTTCTCCCCCGTTGATGATGATACCTTTAACATTAGGCAGAGCTTTCAGTTCTGCTGCTGTGATATCATGGGGTTTGATCTCGCTGTAAACACCCAGTTCCCTTACGGCACGAGCCACCATTGTGTTTTCGTGGCTGCCCAAATCTAAAATTACGATCATATCCTGCTGCATATCCATTCTCCTATCTGCAATAAAATTTTACACCAGCTTAGATATATTAATTGTAACATATTTAACGCCTGCTTCTCCACTAAATTATTGCAGAAAACTTAACTAAATTCATCTTGTGTCTGCATAAAATAAAACCGTACTGTTTTGGATCACAGGTACGGTTTTATTTGTTATCTAATATTTCATACCCTCATTACCATTCTCTGGGTATTTCATTAAAATGTCCGGCGATAAACATAGTCGTCGTAATAGCAGCCAGTAGATTATTCTGTTCGTCTATCATTTCCGCCATAATGACCATAGTTGTCTGCCCATGGTGTTTGACCTGGCTTTTAACGATCGCCGTCCCCGTACCCGGCAGATTGCTGATAAAATTGATATTGAAGCTCAATGTCTGCACAACCTCGCCGACACTGGCTCCGGTAATGCCCATAACTGCATCGGCTAATGCCGCCAAAGCACCACCGTGCACACCCAGCCAGTGATTGGTATGAATGTCAAAATCTATCGGCATCTTTACCGTCGCACCGCCGCAGTGGATCTCATCGATCTCTATCTTCAGCAAATTCATAAACGCGCTGCTGCTCCAGATCTGTTTGATATGGGCAGCTACATCTGTTACTGTGTTCATTCAATCACCTCTTACTTATATATACATATTAACCAGCATCATATACAACGGTACGACAACAATACCTAAAAGCACCGTTAAAAAGCTTAAAGTCGCCGCATAAGCAGAATCCGCACCATAAGTTTTAGCTACAATAGCCATCTGTGTCATCGCCGGCATGGTCGCCTGCATAGTGAAAACCTGTGCTGACAGCGTCGTTACAGGCAGAAACGGTATCAGAACCAAAACACATACTGGACAAACCAGAAAACGTCCGGCAACGCCTAGCAGCAGATCTTTATCGAAACCTATTTCTCCCAACGGGATCTTACTCATCTCAATGCCAATAAAAACCAACGATAAAGGCGTCGTCAAATTACCTATATATTGGAAGCTGTTCATCAAAAAAGACGGCAGCCTGCAGTCCAGCAAGACTAAAATGATACCGACAATGAAGCCGGCCAGTGGCGGAGAAAAAATTTTCTTCAGTGCTGCCGGAGAAAAAAACGCTGGTTTATTCTTTGTATCACTCAGGGTATCCTGCACAATATTATGTACACCAAGTGTCCAGAAAAAGGTTGTATTGACCATATAATAAAGCATTACTGCCGGGATACTTTTTTCACCAAACAGAGCCAGGTTGACCGGCAGACCAATAAACATGGTATTAGCAATAAAAAAATTAGTACAGAAAATGCCGCGCCGTTCTTTTTTTATTTTAAAAACGTGAGCAGCTATTGTACCGACACCAAAAGCCAGCAGCATGGAACATATCGGCAGCAGCAGATCAGGCGCCATGGCAACCAGTTTATTATGATCAAAATTTTTACTGATACTGACGATCATATAAAGAGGTAATGACACAGCAGTTACCAGCCTGGCGATCAATGCGCTGCTGTACTCGTCAAACCAGCCGCGTCTGCTTAACACAAAACCGATACCAATGATAAAAACTATACTGAAAATACCTTCCAGTGCTTTTAAAACAAATTCCATACCGCACCTCTTTTCTGGTTGTAACAGCAAAATAAGGCCCTTTTAGCGGGCCTTATTTTGCTTGATGGAGGAATGGCATAATCACACCTTCTATGCCGGAAGCAGTAAACATCTATCTAATCTTTCCCCTGCGACCTGTCCTAAATAATCGCAACGGGGAATTCCTTGTTTTCAACTAAATATAACGCAGCCGTAACAGACAGCAGATCGGCACTGCCGCCGGGACTGATCCGTTCATTCCTGAAAAGTTCTTCACTTTCTGCCAGCAGCCGGCGTCCAGAATCAGTAAAAATACTTCCCTGCGCCAAAATATCTCTGGCACGCTGCTGTACAAACGGCAGCTTCGCATAACCGCCGCGCCAGATGACATTAGAATCCTGCACAACCGTCATTAAATGAACCAAAGCATGAACCAAAGCATCGTTCAGTCCAGCGCCTTTGGCAAACGCTTCCTTTAAGCCGGGCAACCCGTTCTGTCGTACACTTGGAAATCCTGCTTCCACTTCGCCGCGGATGCCCGTGATACCATAAGCCTGATATAATCTTTCTCCTGCCGTCAAAGGCCGATCTGCCTGCAGTCCAGCCAGCTCATTCTCTGTCAGCCCCTGCGTCATTTCTGCCACGATAGAGCACAGTGCTTTACTGTCCAGACCTTTATTCATGGCAGCCCCTGCGGCAGCAGCCAATAGCCCACCGGCAAATAAAATGCCTCTTTGGGTATTGACTCCTTTCGTCACGCGCAGCAGCTCCTGCTCCGCACTGACGCCGTAACGTCTTACCTTTCCAAATAACTCCTGATAATTTCCGTTATGCTTCATCCCTAAAATCTGTAAATCACTGAAAGCTTTTGCCAAAACCGCAGAACCGGCAGCAAAAGTCAAAATACTCATATCTGTATGAGCACCGCTGCCATGACGGGTGACTAAGCCTGGTTTGGGATGGACGCAAACCTCCATAAAAACCGCCTGCGTCAAAAACATACTCATTTGCCGTAAAGTTTCAGATTTAGCAGAAAGCTGGCGGGCTGATATCTCGACTACTATTTCTTTAAACGTACCTTGCTCATTTAATTTTTTAGCTTGGTGATCATACATCGCTGCACCTGCTTTCTGCCGGGATCATTACTTAACCAAAAATAGCTTTTGTTGCAAAATACAGAATTGACGGAAATACCAGACAGCCGGAACCGGTATAGAATGTAGCTGTCATTGCCGCATACGGAACCAGTTTGGGATCGACTGCGGCCATACCGGCAGCCGTACCGGAAGTAGTACCCATCAAACCGCCATAGATCATGGCGGACTGAGGATTATCAAGTCCGACAAATTTAGCAACAAATGGAGTCAGAATCATAACCAGAACAGATTTAACAACGCCGGCTGCGATGCTGATGGCTATAACCTCGGAAGACGCGCCCAGTGAAGCCCCTGTTACAGGTCCTACAACAAAGGTTGCCACACCGGCGCCGATGGTTACCAGACTTACAGAATCAGTATAGCCCATGGCATAAGCCACACCCACACCTGCTACCCAGGAAGTCAATAAGCCAAAAATAAGCGAAAGTACACCTACAAGACCAACTTTTTTGATTTCACGCAGGTCAGCGCCAAAAGCAGTGGAAACGATGGCAAAATCACGGAACATAGCGCCGCCCATAACGCCAACGCCGGCAAACATCGGAATGCTCGCCAATCCTTTATGACCTCCGCCGACTACACCGCCGATATATGCCAGAATCAGACCGAAGAAGATCGCAATTGCGGAGCCATGGATACGTCCCTTGGTCAAACCGCCGATTTTATAGGCAATCCAGGTAGTGATACCGATGATAATAAAAGCCGCAACTAATCCGTTTTTAGTAATAAGTTTAATGAACATTGCTGCGAAATCCATATAAAACGCCTCCCATTCTTTTTATGACTATGCACCAAATTTTCTTAAAATAGGAATAAAGACAAAGCCGAGGGCTACGCCCAGTACTCCGCCCAATACAGCGATCGTTCCGCCGGATAAAGCGGCGACAACGTCCTGAATAGAACTCATAGCCACAACGATGGGAATATACATAGCGCTCCAGAAAGCAATACCTTCCTGTCCTTTTTTATCAAGCCAGCCTGCATCTATACCTTTATTGGTAAGAATAATCAGCAGCAGCATAGCAAAACCAACCCCGCCGACATTAGCCTTAACACCCAGAAGCGCGCCTAAAATATCGCCAATGTAATTACCTGTTAAAAAACAAAATGCTAATAACGCAACACCATAAATAATCATGAGATTACACCACCTTAGTACAATTTTTTATTATCGCTCCCCACTCAAGGGGAGCGAAACAACTAAAGGCAACGGTAAAAATTTACTTATTCAACTACGGCAATAACCTGACCGGCACTTACGCGGTCGCCGGGCTGCACTTTATATTCTTTGACTACTCCGGCTACCGGGGAAGGCACCAGCTGTTTCATTTTCATTGCTTCCATTACTATCAGCACGTCTTTTACTTCAACGCTGTCGCCTACTTGTTTTTCAAAGCGAACGATTTTACCGGGTACGCGGGATTTAATTTCCATGATTCGACATCTCCTTAAATTTTAGTCTGCTCTTATTCGACTACGGCAATGACCTGACCGGCACTTACGCGGTCGCCGGGCTGCACTTTATATTCTTTGACTACTCCGGCTACCGGGGAAGGCACCAGCTGTTTCATTTTCATTGCTTCCATTACTATCAGCACGTCTTTTACTTCAACGCTGTCGCCTACTTGTTTTTCAAAGCGAACGATTTTACCGGGTACGCGAGATTTAATTTCCATGATTTATGCCTCCTGTGACAGTATTTCCACAACTGTCTTTTTCTTTAATATTTGTACATCCTGTAAACTCTTGCCTAAAACTGTCTGTGTCGGCTGAAATAATTCAGCCGCCTTAATACCATAGCCATTAATAAGCTCCGTTTCCAGATCAATGTCTACCTGAAACTTCTTTCCAATGGCCTGCAGTTCTGTATATACCTCCTGCAGCTGCTGCAAAGACAATCCCGTTATCAACAGATCAAGATCAGATTCGCTGTTGGTAAAAGGTAAACCGGTAGCTATTTCCAACCCGGCCGAACCTAAAATTCCCAGTTTCAGCCGCCTCTCTGCCGCATAGCTGCATGCCGCCTGCGCCGCTGCCAGACAATTCGTAGATACTTTAAATTCAGCTGCCGCAAGCTCATAAGGCCGTTTCAATTTAACTGCTTCGCCTACCTCCAGCTCTGCTGTCAGGCGTAACCGCCGTCCCTCACATAGCTGCGGATGCACAAAGCCCAACGGTATCACGTCTGCCGAAAGTACTTCCGCACGTCTGACTATTCCGGGAATAACGCTGTCAGCGCGGAAAATATCCGCCGCTAAAAATGCCTTTTCCCCTGTCAGCTCGTTTAAAAACACTTGTTTCAGCCTTGCCCTGCCGATACTGCTCGGATAAACCAGGTCATGCCTTTTTAACTGCGTTTTGTCCATACGGGATCCGCCTTACTGTTCTGCTGATAATCAAGCTGCGCCTGTACCATAGTGTCGAAAAATTCCGTCTGTACAGGCCCGGTGATTGTAACAGAAGGTATTTCAATTCCTGATATAGGATCGCCCCGCAGTTCCAATATTGTTTGTTCGGCATTGACCTGTACTTCAGGACTGACCTTGACGATCCGGCCTTTAATCCTCAAAATACTGCGGGCCACCCTGTTTAAGGTAACGGCTGAGGCCAGAGTAGTAGCTTTTACGATCACTTCATACTCCGGATAAGTCCGTTCCCGGCGGTAAGTAATGATCTTACCGGCCTTATTACAGACATGTCCCGACTCTGAACACGGAAAACTGTCACCCATCGGCAGGCCGCCTGCTATCAGCTCATAATATTGCTGTCCGCCCCTGATGGCCGCCGGTGTCAGTTCGATATCGTCCCTGACAGGGATACCGTCCATAGCCAGCCAGCCTATTTCCTGGCAGCCGTATAAATCATGTACTTCCGCCTGCAGAAGTTCCTGCGCCACCGGCAGCAACTCCAGATCCAGAGGCGTACCAGCAGTCAACAGCTTTACTCCTTTAGGCAGATCTTCAGCAACGCCCATATTTTTAGCATCTGTCAGTGCCGCCCGTAAAAACGCAGACTCACCCACCACAGCTGCAGGCCTCTCTTTATACAGCGCTGCCAGAAAGGCATCACGGCTGGAGCGCACTAAAAACGACCATTTCAAACCAAAATCTTTTAAAGCCTGCCCTGAAAAAACATTTACCAGCGGCGGATAAGTAACAAGCAGCTTATCGCCGCGCTTTAGTCCAGCGCGCTCTAAGATCCTGACCGAAGCTCTGATGCGTGCCGGCAATTCAGCATAGGTAACTCCGACGATATTTTGAAAAGCCGATGTTCCCGTTGTAAAGGTAAGATAAGCAAGATTCAAAGGCGTATGAACATCTTCAATAACATGAGCCGCCGTCGGCCCGGCAATGCCTTTATCCGCCAAAGTACGCTTCGGCATCTCCTCCAGTTTGGGAGCAGAACCGAAATCTTCGACCAGCAGGCTTATTTCCTGAAGCAAGCTGTTCATCTGCAATCTCCTTACGCGTTGATATATTTATCGGCAACTGCAGCAAATTCTGCATTGACCTTGGCAATAGCTTCCATTCTATGTGTCCGTCCGCCCCGCTCATTGCCTAGAATACCTCTGCCCCAGGGACCGAGCAGTTCGCCTTTCCCTTCAGCCTTTAATTTAGCAACCTCATCGATATGCCGGATAATTACTTCCCGCATATCTTCTACCTGATTGACAATTTCCTGTACGCCGCCCAGTTTGTAGAAGAAATCTACACCGGCTGCAAAAACAGGATTGCTGGTAGAAAGCTCTTCCAACCGTTCGATATCCATTTTCGTGATCCTGGCAATGGAGGTCAGCGGCATAACATGGATCATGGTGCCGAAATCTTTGGAAAGGGCCAGAATATGGTCGGCCTGCAAACCATGGCACAGAAAAGCTCCGGAAATTGCGCGGCCAATGACCATGGCCACGATTGGATGTCCTGCTTTGCGTGCTTCGGCTAAAGCCAGCTGATAACCGCCTGTGGATTTATTCATACCGGCGATTTCTTCCATTTTGCCGGGACCGTTACCAGGAGTATCAACTATCAAAACGATAGCGCGTTTCTCAGGCAGCGGTTTATCCTTATCGGCTTCCATAGTCCGATAAACTGCCGTTGCCATCTTATAACCTTCCTCAAGTCCGATGACACCGCCGAAAACAACAGGAAATCTGTCGTTAAACGCCATCGCATCATTAGCGATGATCGTAGTCGGTTTGCCGTTCAGCTTAGCAGTACCGACAACAGACCCGGGGCCATAATCAGGATCGAAGCTGTAACCGTCAATGATATTTTCCTGGAAGGAATCTTTATCGATGATCATATCAATAGCATCGCGTCCGCGACCTATCATAGTGTTGTCCAATTCTTCCATGTTCATATTCCTCCTTTTCCTTAACTGCGTACTCTGCGTTTTACTACTTTAAGGAATTCCGCTGTCGTCATCTCAGGCAAAGCTGCCGGATCTTCATTACCGAAATATTTCCACAGATCCATCGAATCCTTCGGCTGCATATCTCCAACAAGCTTCACCAGCTCCTGCTGTTCCTGTACCAGCTTCAGAGAACCGATACGGCGCATTTTTTCGATCTCAGCCATCGGTATCTCAGCCACTTCAGCCAGAGTTTTATGGAACTCACCGATTTTATCTTCAACAAGATAGTTACAATCCTGAATGATATATTTATGTTTAGCGCCGGTTGTCCGGTAAACCAAAGCCTTGTTGGAAGCGTCAAATTCGTCTTTGCCCATTTCCTGTTCGATTACTTCCGGACCAGTCAGGCCGATACGCCCTTCTTCATTCATCACAATGACGTCGGTAGCTGCAGCTACAAAGCCCATACCGCCAAAGCAGCCGACTTTACTGCCAACTACCGCTACTACCGGAACGATACCGCGGCAGTCCTGGAAGGCATCCATTACTTCGGCATGGGCCAGAAGTCCGGCATTGGCTTCGTGCAGACGTACGCCGCCGGTTTCAAAAGAAACCGCGACCAGCGGACGTCTTGCAGCATATTCTTCAGGATATTTAGCTTTAATGTCAGCAGCCGCCTTCAATGCCAAGCGAATAGTTGCGACCATTTTACCGCCATTGACCTCGCCAATAGCGCCGCCAATAAATTTCCCTTCCATTGATACTACAAAAACAGGATGCTTGCCCAGCAAACCAACGCCGCAGACAGTACCGTCATCAAATTCCACAGCAGTCCCAAGTACCGGCAGATGCGGGCTGCAATAACGATCCAGCGGATTTAAAAACTCCGTAAAGGTTCCTTTGTCGACCATGCCCAAAGCACGTTCACGGGCATTAGCGTCAAAGAAGCTGCTGTTTTCAAGTTCAGTCCAGTTTTTCATAATTATTCAGCCTCCTTTGCAGTAGCTTCTGCCAGTGCCTGGCGTAATCTCATATAAACAACGATCGGGGTGGCGTTATCATCGTTGATCTCGATACTTACATTGCCAACACCTGTATCAGTTACAAATTTTCCGAGCATTTTTTCCCAAACCGCATCAAAGCCTTTAACAGGAGTAACTACTTTGGCTTTAACGCCGCCGTTCAAAGCTTTCTTTTCCATAAGTACTTCCAAATCGCCGGAACCGGTTACACCAAGATGCGACCATTCCTTAGCGATTTCCTGTGTTGCAGCAGATTTAAATTCAAATTCCAAAACCTGTAATGCCACGTTAATCTCCTCCTCTTACCAGTTTCTGAATTTAGCAGGCGGATTATACAGACCTTTAGACCAAACGACCAGGTCATGTACGTTTTTAGCCGCCAGCATGGAACGGTTAGCTCTGCTCATATCAATACCAAGATCATCGGCAGTCTTGATCACGCCAAGATCACGCAGACGCAGGGTCTCTTTCGGATCAGCCTTCATACCGACTTCGGTAAAGCCTGCGATACCGCGGATAGCGGCAGTACGTTCTTCCATATTTCTGCATTTATGCAGGTATGCGATACCTTCCTCGGTAATGATATGAGTCAGGTCATCGCCGTAGATCATAACCGGTTCAATCGGCAGATTAGCGTTTTTAGCCAAAGCAAAAGCATCCAGTTCCTCTACGAAGCCAGGCGCCAGTTTTTCACGGAAGGTTTCGGCCAATTGTACGACCAGGCGTTTGCCGCGGTGTACAGGTCCCCACATTGCTTCTTTAACGCCATATTCTTCACCGCATTTAAGCCATGCTTCAGAAGAATGACGACGGCCTTTCGGGTCGCAGCCCATATTCGGAGCGCCGCCGAAGCCTGCCACACGGTTAGCCGTAGCTGTAGAACTGTTGCCATAAGGATCGATCTGCAGTGTGCCGCCGATAAACATATCAATAGCATAATGTCCTGCCGTCTGAGAAAAAGCACGGTTTGAACGCATTGAACCATCCGGCCCGACAAAGAAAATATCACTGCGGGCAGCTACATACTCATCCATGCCCAATTCACCGCCGAAGCAGTGGATCGATTCGACCCAACCGCTTTCAATAGCCGGGATCATCGAAGGATGCGGATTCAAAATAAAGTTGGTGCAGATCTTGCCTTTCAATCCCAGCTCCTCACCATAAGTCGGTAACAGCAGCTCGATTGCAGCCGTATCAAAACCGATACCATGGTTCAGGCTTTTAATACCATACTCGCCATAGATACCTTTGATCGCCATCATGCCCTTTAAAACCTGAGCATCAGTAATCAGTGCCGGATCACGTGTAAAGAGCGGTTCGATGTAAAACGGTTTCGGAGATTGAATAACATAATCGACCCAATCACCGGGGATATCAACGCGCGGCAGCTCATCTACGATCTCGTTAACCTGCGCAATAACGATACCCTGACGGAATTTAGTCGCTTCTACGATCGCCGGAGTATCCTCAGTGCTAAAACCGGTAAACAGATTGCCATGGCGATCAGCCTTCGTTGCCGCAATCAATGCAACACGAGGAGTCAAATCAACAAAATAACGTCCATACAGCTCTAAATAAGTATGGATAGCGCCCAGCTCCAATTTGCCTTCTTTTAAAAATTCGGCAATTCGGCCTGCCTGCGGTCCGGAAAAGGACATATCCAGCTTTTTAGCGATACCTTTTTCAAAAACATCCAGATGTTCAGGCAAGGTCAAAACAGACTGTACCATGTGCAGATCATGCACCTTACCAGGATCTACCTGGCAGAGTGTTTTCGCCAGAAAATCGGCCTGTTTCTGGTTGTTGCCCTCGATGTTGACCTTATCGCCGGGTTTGATAACAGCCTCCAGTAAAGCGACTGCATCTTTGGCATCAACGATTTTTCCTTCTTTGACGTAAGGGGCAGCTGAGGCAGCTCTTGCCGCAGCATCTTTCTTTAAAGAGTCCCACTCACGCGTAATACCTTTAAGCTCCATTACATTCTCTCCTTTCTTATTACAAAACTGCTTCATATATACCGAACCCGGATAAAAAAAGAGAGAACAAAGCACAGCTGCAAACTGCGCCTTCATTCTCTCATTCACCACTATTTACTTTCACCCGGATCTATATATGCATAACTCCCAAACCGGCCCGCTCATGATTAGTCATATAATGCAGTGCCGATTTACCGAACAATGCAACCGCCAGCCAGCCATCATCACGTACAACCGCTATTTTCAGCGCCAGACTGGCACTAGAAGAAACGCTGACTAAAATACCTTTTTTAGCTTCTTCCGTAGCGTGAATCAAAGCGTGAATATCATTAGCCGTCTTTTCAATGATTCCAGAATTGAGACTGGCCCCAATTACGGCCCTGTTCACCTTTTCGTGAAAATCATCATAAGAAGTTTTGCCGCCGACCTCTGTCACTACAAATTTATGACCAACTTCAGTCAGCGCTCTTTTAGCCGTTTCCTCGTCCTTCAGCGTACGTGTTAGCGCCAGCAGCATTGCCGCTACGCCTACGCTTTTAACACTTTCACCCTGTAAAAACGCTTCCATCTCTCAGTCCCTCCCTTTACTGCAACCTCAGCAGCTACGGATGCTTATTTCACCAAAATCGAAGCTTTCGATTTTTCCCGCAGCATTTCGTACAAGCAAACTCCCATAATCATCCATGTCTTCCGCCACTCCGGAATAAATCTCTGTATCATTATCCCTTACTGTAACCTTATGACCCAGTGTACAGCTGTAGTCCAGCCAGTCCTGCCTGATCAAAGCAAAACCGCAGCAGTGCCAGTGAGAGTAAAGCAGATCGAATTCATCCAGAAACGCCTTGAGGACCTGTTCATGCTCGTATTCGATGCCCGTTGCCAGATAAAGAGAAGTGGCTGTAGCTTCTAGCTGGGCTCCGAAATCTTCAGAAGACATATTTATGTTGATACCAATGCCAACAACGGCGTACTCGATACTGCCATCAGCAGCAAGCGCCATTTCTGCTAAAATACCGCAGACTTTTTTACCGTCCAGCATGATATCGTTGGGCCATTTTATAGAAAATTTTTTATCAGTCACTACCTGCAAAGCTTTCACCACTGCAACGGCTGTCAGCAGCGTTATCTGAGCGCAGTATTCGGCAGCGATCGTTGGTCTGAGGATCATGGAAAGCCATAATCCCTTCCCCTCTGGCGATTCCCATTTTCGCCGCAGTCGTCCTCGTCCGGCAGTCTGCCTTGCGGCAACAACAACCGCACCTTCTGCTGCACCCTGCTTTGCAAGCTCCAGCGCTTTCAGATTGGTAGAATCCAGCTGCTCATAACAATGTATTTTATTGTGCAGTATCTTCTTTATTTCTACCATCTTCATTGCCCCGTCTCAAATTTTACTTAACCAGGTGGATCGTCGAAATGAAGACGCCGCAGGCAATTGCCGAAACGATAACGCCGCCGATATTAGCCCCCATTGCCACCGGCATGATTACAGCAAACGGATCTTCATCCTCAGCTATGTGCTGAGCGATTTTAGCAGTAGTCGGTACACAGGAAATACCGGCAATACCAACAACAGGATTGAAATTTCCTTTTTTGAATTTGTAAACTATCCAGCCGCCTAAAACACCAACAGCACCTGATACTGCCAAAGCTACCACACCAAGAATGATCAGCGGTGCAACTTTGGGATTAAGCAGGGTAGAAGCTTCACATAAAGTGCCAAGCAAAAGACCCAGCATCAAAGTAGCAGCATAAAGGATAACGTTTTCCAGCAGATCCTGATACGGAACGATTTCAGCTTCTTTGATCGTCATACCCAGGAAGAAGGACATGATCAGCGGCGCCGCCATCGGCAGCAAAATGCACAACAAAGCACAGCATACTAAAATGAAAATAAATTTTTTGGTTTTAGGAATTTCAGGAGCATCAAAAATGATATCGATACCACGATATTTTTTCGGCACCAGCATTTTTACTAATGTCGGATAGCCGGCATAAGTCAGACTTAAATAAAGATAAGCAATAACGGAGATCGGGACAAACAGTTCCGGAGCCAGCATTAAGGAAGTAAACAGGACCATTGGCCCATCAGCACCGCCGATCGAAGCTACAGCAGCGGCTTCCGGCGGAGTCAGTCCAAGATTGACGCCCAGAATAAGCGTAACAAAGGTACCTGCTTCGGCAAAAATAGCAATAATGATGGAAGTCCAGGGATTAGCCAAAATAAAGCCAATTTCACACATAGCGCCAATGCCCATAAAAACCAGACAGGCTACCAGACTGTTGCTGAAAGTCAAATTATAGATCGGCTGCAGAAAATTGATCTGCATGATATTCATCAACGCGCCCGGTTCTGAAACGAGCGGATCCAAAAACAAAGTACCAAGCTTACCGCCGTCTAAAAAAAGTACGCCGCAGTTGATACAAATCATACCGACACCCATCGGTACCATGATCAAAGGCTCTAAAGTCCTTTTAAAGCCCAAATAAGCCAGAATAAAACCGAAAATTATCATAAAAATACGCGCACAGGCGATTACAGGATCTTGCACAAATAAACTGGCAATACCAGGAAACAATGTTGCGACCAGACTCATTTCCATCGTTATTCCATCCCTTCTCCATTAGAATTATTATTGCCCATCAATTTATTGAGCAATACCACTACGCCAATCATAAACAACGAAATAGCCGCAGTGAACAAGTAAGAAAATCCTGCATACGCATAAACATTCATTGCTTTAAACCCCTTTCAAACTTTTCTTTCCTGCCCCATCAACTGCCGGTTTCCGGATAACCAAATTATGGTAAAAAAAAATAGAGAAACAGAATCATCTCCATCTCTCTTTTACCACTTTGCAATTGCCAATCAGGAAAATTAATGCTAAACACTCGCACACTCACAAGACTTTATCCTAACCGGTTTTTACCGGTGCCTTGTCCGTCATTGAAACATGCTTAAAAATAAAAAGACGAAGCAATAGAATCACTATCACTCCGTCACCACTATGCAGTTGTAAAAACTATTTTGAAAACTCTCAAACACTCTCTTGGTAAAGCTCTCATATTCTCTACGCTTTTATAATAACACAAAAAATCGATTTGTCAATTATTTGTTAAATATTTTTAAACTTTTCTAGATATGCATAATACCGAAACCCATGCGTTTATGATTAGTGATATAATGCGCAGCTGAATCTCCATAAAAAGTTACAGCGACCCACCCATTTCCCCTTACAATCGCAACTTTACACGAAATATTGGCCTGCAGCAGGTTCTGGGAATAACCAGATTTTGCATCAGCAGCTGCATGTAATACCGCATGGATCTCCTGCGCAGTTTTTGAAATAACGCCACAGTTAAGACAGGCTCCAATGATTGACCGTGTCATTTTTTCTCTAAATTCACTTTTAGATACATCGCCGCCCAGCTCCGTAACAGCAAATTTGTAACCTTGTTTCTGTAACAGCTCTTTTAAAGCATTTTCATCGGCCAGTGATGTCGTCATTGCTAACAAAATTGATGCAGCCTCGGTACAATTCAGCATACCCGTCAAAATATCATGTTGCTCCTTCATCTCTGCACCCTCTCTTTCTACTTTTTAAGTACGACCATTATAACATGTACCCCCCCACATCACAAATTTCTGTTCCAAAAAAACAAAGAACTTTGCGTTTACACCAATTTTAAGCATAAACGCAAAGTTTTTTAATTATCAGTTATCGTTTTCCATTTTACTGCAAATTCTGCTCAGTTATCAAAAAATCTGTGCAGTTCCTCATTATCCCTGGTCAGTCCCAAAGCCAGCATCAGCTTTATTCTGGCTTTCTGTCCTGTTAATTCCCCGCCCAGAATGATCTTGCTTGCTTCCATTGACCTGACGCTGCCAAAATAACTATACGCCGGAACTACACGCCCCGTATGAACACGTGAAACCAAAACTACAGGAATATCCCTGCTGCGCACATATTCGATACCTTCCTTAACTGCCGGCGGCACATTCCCGCAGCCTAAAGCTTCAACTACCAATCCCTGTATCGGCTTTTCCGCCAGCATTTTAAATAAATACGCATCCATCCCCGCATAGGTTTTCAGCAGACAGACGTCTTCTGCCAGCACTGCCGGACAGATTTTTTCAAGATTCAGCGGCTGACGTCGAAACACCACTCTGTCAAAATAAATATGCCCTATGGGCCCCCAGCCCGGCGAATGGAACGCAGCACAGGACGTAGTATGCGTTTTGGTAACTTCTGCAGCGGCATGTATCTCATCGTTAAAAATAAGTAATGCGCCTTTGCCCACGGCCTCATCGCTGGCAGCGACCATTACTGCCGCCAGGATATTTGCCGGTCCGTCCGGTCCTGTTTCTGAAGCGCCGCGCATGGCTCCCGTAACACAGACAGGCTTGTTCGTTTTTACTGCCAAACCTAGCATATAAGCTGTTTCTTCCAGTGTATCTGTCCCGTGAGTCACAACAATGCCGCTGACGTCTTCCCGCTCTGCGTACCGGTCAGCCATTTTTGCCAAATCAAACATCATCTGCGGCGTTATGTGACCGCTGGGCACATTGGAAAATTCGACTACCTCCACTTCGGCAATCTCCCGCAGCGCCGGGACGGCTTCGATCAAATCATCCCCGCTGACAGCCGGGATCAGGCCCTGCGTCACAGGATCATATTTCATGGCGATAGTACCGCCTGTAGTCATTACAACAACTTTTTTCATGCTCGCACCTTCCTTGCATCATTATTTACTTCATCATAACATATCAGCCGCCGGCAGACAATTTCCTGCCGCCCAAATTCCCGCAGGCGTTACAAATGGTGTATAATATTTATATCATTGATTACGAGGTGTCATGTATGATAGTAAGCGGTATCAGCCTGGTTTTGGAAGGCGGCGGTATGCGGGGTATGTTTTCCGCCGGAGTTTTTGAAGCATTCATGCAGAAAGAACTTATTTTCCCGCATATTGTCGGCGTTTCTGCAGGTGCCTGCAATATTGTTTCCTATATGTCACAGCAGCCGCTGCGTACCAGACGTGTCATTCAAAATTATGTTGGTGATAAACGTTACTGCAGCCTGAGCAACTGGCTCAGGACCCGTTCACTTTTTGGTTTTGACTTCATTCTCAAAGAACTGCCGCAGAATCTGCTGCCTTTTGACTATGAAGCTTTTCGTAAATATCCCGGACAGCTTTATGTCGGCACGACCGATGTTATCACATGCAAGCCTGTCTGGTATACCCAGGGCGATATGGATAAAGATTTTCTGCCGCTGCGCGCATCCGCTTCATTGCCCTTTTTTGCTCCTGTCGTCACCATCGGCGGCCATAAATTATTAGACGGAGCTATAGTAGAGCCCATACCTATCAGCAAATCCATTGCTGACGGTTATCAGAAATTCGTTATCGTACTTACCCGTAATGCCGGTTACCGTAAAAAACACCCGGTACCGCAATATCTGCTGCGCCTCGTCTATAAACACTATCCTAAATTATGGGAAACCATGGCCAGACGTCCTGACCTATATAATGACCAGCTTGCTTTTGCCGAACAACTGGAACAGGACGGCAAGGCCGTTATCATCCGTCCAACCGTACCTTTAAAGATCGGCAGACTGGACCAGAAACCGCAGCAGCTTTTAAAGCTGCACGATCACGGTATCGAATGCGGATTAGCAAAATTTCACGAAATCATGCAGCTTTATCGTAAGTAATAAAGGAGGAACCATGCGTTTTTTACATACTTCCGACTGGCACCTGGGCCGTATTTTTCACGGCTTACATATGACCGACGATCAGGCTATAGTACTGGAAGAATTAATCGCCCTGGTCAAAGAAAGTAATGTTGACGCCGTCCTGATCGCCGGCGACATTTATGACCGCGCCGTACCGCCGACACAGGCAGTGACCCTGCTGGACGAGGTTCTGCGCCGTTTAGTCCAGGAGGCCGGCAAAAATGTCATTATGATCGCCGGCAATCACGATAATGCCGACCGTCTCGGCTTCGGTCAAAGCCTGTTATCTCAGAACAAGCTTTATATCACCGGGCCAGTCAACCCTTCTACCCAGCCCGTTGTATTATATGATACCTACGGGCCAGTTTATTTTGCACCGCTGACTTATGGCGAGCCCCTGGCAGCGTCCGAACTGCTCCGGCAGCCTTTAAAAACACACGAAGATGTTGTTCGCTGGCAGATAAGCAACCAGTTAAGACAGAGCCCTGATACAGCGCGTAAGGTTGCGCTGGCGCATGTCTTTCTGACAGGAGCGCAGGAATCTCCGGACAGCGAACGCCCTTTGGCTATCGGCGGAGCAACCACCGTAGGCATCGACTGCTTTGCCCCGTTTAATTATGCGGCTTTAGGACATCTGCACGCCTGCCAGAACGGCAGCAGCAAGGTACGTTACAGCGGTTCCCTGCTCAAATATTCTTTTAATGAAGTCCATCAGTCCAAGGGCGTACATATTGTAGATATGGCCGCAGACGGCAGTATTACTGTTGAAACAGTACAGCTCAAGCCTCGCCGGGAACTGGCCTGTCTGCGCGGCAGTTTTTCTGAATTAGTCAGCAAGCCGCAGCCGGAATTGTATGATTGTTATCTGCAGGTAACCCTGACTGACGAACAGCCGATACTGGACGCCAAATACCGGCTGGAACAGGTCTACCCCAATATCCTGCATTTAGAATACGCACGGCTGCACAGTGGCAACGATGCGGACACTGCCGCAGTAAATCATAAAAAGCTTGGTACTGCCGAGCTTTTTGAAGCTTTTTTTACACAAGTCAACAATCGTCAGCTCACTGACAGTGAAAAATCCCTTTTATCGGATATTATTAACAGCGAAGTGCAGACAGAAAGGCAGGCCTGACCATGAAACCATTACAACTTACCATGCGGGCCTTTGGTGCTTACGCCGATGAGCAAATTATTGACTTCACGCTTTTAGGAGATAAAAACTTTTTCCTGATCCACGGACCGACCGGTTCCGGTAAAACTACTATTTTAGATGCAATCAGCTTCGCTTTATACGGCAGCGCCAGCGGCGATCTGCGCGAAAGTAAAAACCTGCGCAGCGACTACGCTCCCGCCGAACAAAAAACCGAAGTAGAATTTACCTTTAAAAGCGGGGAATATATCTATCAGGTACTGAGATCTCCCGAGCAGGAATTAAAAAAGCAACGCGGCGAGGGCACTCGAAAGGTACCGGCAGCCGCCGCCCTTTTTAAAATCCTTACTGACGGCAGCAAGGAACCGCTGGCCGTAAAAAGTGACGAAGTGACCAAAAAAATTACAGAACTTATCGGGTTTAAAGCGGAACAGTTCCGTCAAATAGTTTTGTTGCCCCAGGGAGAATTCCGACGGTTTCTGATCGCTGAATCGAAAGACCGCAAGGCGATTCTGGAAACGATCTTCAAAACCGAGCTGTACCGGCGTATCGAAGCACTGCTGGCAGAACGCAGCACTGCTATCGACAACGATTATAAAGCACTTAAACAACAACAACAGTTTATTTTGAACAGTACCGAATGTGAAAACAACGACCAGCTTCTTGCTGACATACAAATATTTCTGCAGCGGCAAAAGGAAGAAACGGCTGCACTGCAGACTGCTTCCGCACAGCTTGCAGCAGCAAAACTGCAATTGCAGCAGGCTCAGGAGCTGCATAATGCTTTTGCGGAAGCAACTGCAGCACGAACGGCTTTCTTAACTTTGACCGAACAGCGCAGCGCTGTTGAAACTGCAAAAACTGAAGCAGCACAGGCTGATAAAGCCGCACTGCTGGAAGAAATTTACAACTCTACCCTGCGCGCACATAAACACAACCAGGAATGTCTGTCAGCCGAACAAAGCGCTCAACAGGCAACAGCAGCGGCGCAAGCAAAGCTGCAGGAACTGCACCAAAAGCTTTCAGAACAATTACAACAGCTTGACGGTCAAAGTATCAAGGATACTGCGAACCTGGATAAAGCGCTGGAGCTTTTGAACCAGCGGATCCTGCAGCTCCACAGCGAAGCCGCTAAATTATCCGGTGTCACTTCTGAATTAGAACGTCTGGCCGCGGCTCTCGTTGACAATGAACCGTGTCCTGTCTGCGGAGCTTTGCAGCATCCGCACCCGGCTACAATAACTGCGGCCCAGAAATCTGAGCTGCAGTTGAAAACACAGACGATTACCAGACAGGTCCAGAGCTTACAGCTGCTGCAGCAAAGCTATCAGCAGGCTCAGCTGCATCTGGCAGGCTGCGAAGCTACTCTGAAAGCAAACCAGGCGGCTTCTGTAAATGCTGCCAAAGAATTCAGCGCTCTGCGCGAACATTTTAAAGAACGCCTGGACGCTTCAGACTTTGAATCACAGACAGCCTTTCTTGCCGCTTTGCGTACTGAAAGTACGCGAAAACAACTACAGCAGACCATCGCCGCCTATGAACAAAATCTGGCCGCAGCAACAGACCGCCTGCAACGCGCTCAAAATGCCGTCAACGGTAAGACCGAGCCAGAACTCAGTGCCTGCAAAGCAGCGGAACAGCAGGCAGACGCTCTCTACCGTCAGCTGACAGCTCAAACGGCAGTAACCGCCAAAGAGCTTTCTGATCTGCAAAAAGCACAGCTCCAGCTGCAGGAATTGGAAAAAAAGATGGGCACTTTACAGGATGCCTATCAAACAGCAGCCTCTCTGGCAGAAACCGCAAGAGGCAATAATCCCTCAAGACTTACCTTTTCCGCATTTGTTTTGCAGGCTATTTTAGACGACGTACTGCAGGCCGCCAATCTGCGTTTAACCTCTATGAGCCGTGGCCGTTACAGTTTATCACGTACCGGTGATGTTCTGGATGCCAGAAGGGAAAACGGTTTGAACATTGAAGTTACCGACAGCTTTACAGGCGTTGCCCGTCCTGTCAAAACACTTAGCGGCGGAGAACTGTTTCTGGCTTCACTCTCGCTGGCCTTAGGGCTTTCCGATGTAGTACAGGCCTATGCTGGAGGTATCCGCCTTGATACCATTCTGGTCGATGAAGGTTTTGGCACGCTTGACTCAGAAGCCCTGGATATGGCTATCCGCACGCTTACCGATCTGCAGAAAGGCGGGCGTCTGGTAGGAATCATTTCCCACGTCAGCGAGCTGCGCGAACGCATTTCAGCCCGATTGGAAGTAATCCCCGGCCAGCGTGGCAGTACTGCTGTTTTTCACGTCTAACATAACAAAAACCTCCGCAGGCAAATGCTTACGGAGGTTTTTTATTAACCTATTTCGCGTTCTTTTTCTGTTCCGCGCACATTAACAGGGCGGTTATTTTCATCTACCATAACTACCTTTGGTTCAAAACCTGCCGCCTCTTCAGGCGTCATCAGCGCATAAGCGATAATGATCACTGTATCACCCACTACGACCTTGCGTGCCGCAGCCCCATTAAGGCAAATCACACCGCTGCCGCGTTCCCCTGCAATAACATAGGTTTCCAGGCGGCTGCCATTATTATTATCAACGATCTGCACCCGCTCGCCCGGCATGATGCCGGAAAGTTCCAACAGCTCGGAATCAATGGTAATACTGCCCATATATTCTAGACAGGCTTCTGTCACCGTAGCACGGTGGATTTTTCCATGAAACATATTCAAAAGCATTTATTCAACCTCCAAAATCACATTATCGATCAGCCGCGTAGTCCCAAAACGCACTGCTACTGCCAATAGGCACGAACCGGTAATATCACCTGCAACAGGTTTCAGATCGGGCAGCTCATAAATTTCTACATAGTCAATCTCACTCAACGGCTCTGAACCGATCAGCTTGGCAGTTTCAGCTGCAATTCTACTGCTGTCACGCTCACCCTGCTTAAAAAGTTCTTCCGCATAACGCAGGCTTTTTGATAAAATCAAACCGGCTGTGCGTTCTTCCTGGCTCAAATAAGTATTACGCGAACTTTTAGCCAAGCCGTCAGCCTCACGTACGATCGGCATAATCCGCAGCTGAACGTTAAAAAACAGATCTTTGACCATTCGTTTGATAACCTGTACCTGCTGCGCGTCCTTCTGCCCAAAATACGCCCTGTCAGGCTGTGCCAGATTGAACAGCTTGCTGACAACAGTAGTCACGCCACGAAAATGTATGGGACGGCTGCGGCCGCATAAAACCTTTGTAATATCACCTGTTACCTCTACCCAGGTCATATCGGCACTGGGATACATTTCTTTAGCCGCAGGGGCAAAAACGATATCGGCCCCCATTTTCCCTGCCAATATACAATCTGCTTCCAAAGTGCGCGGATAGGCTTCCAGATCCTCCCCCGGCCCAAACTGTGTCGGATTGACAAAAACACTGACTATCACCAGCTCATTCTCTTTACGTGCGGCAGCAATGAGTGAACCATGCCCTTCATGCAGAGCCCCCATAGTCGGTACCAGACCGATGCTTTTACCCGCTGCCTTTGCTAAAGCTACCTCTTCCTGTAAATCTGCTGTCGTTTGGCAAAGTTTCATTTTAAGGCTTCCTCTCAATATAATTTCTCTAAAACTTCATCATCTATTTTAAACGTATGCTCCGGCGCAGGAAAACTGCGCTCCTTAACTTCCCTGATGTATTGCTGCACTGCGCTGACAATACTTCCATGCAGATCGCTGTATTTTTTGGCAAATTTCGGACAGAACCCGTCCGAAAATCCCAGCAGATCATTACAGACCAGTACCTGCCCATCACAGGAATTTCCGGCGCCGATACCAATAGTTGCCGCTGTTTTCAGTTCAGCAGTCACCTTTGCAGCCAAAGCAGCCGGCACACATTCCAGCACAATAGCAAAAGCTCCTGCTGCCTCTAACGCTTTAGCATCATCCAGCAATTTCTGCGCTGCGGCTACATCCTTACCCTGCACTTTAAAGCCGCCCATTTGATTGACAGACTGCGGCGTCAGACCAATGTGTCCGACCACGGGAATGCCTGCGGCAACCATTTTTTGTACCAGTTCACAGATTTCACTGCCGCCTTCCAGTTTTACTGCCGTGCAGCCAGTTTCCTTTAAAAAGCGGGCCGCATTATAAAGACCGTCAGCAATGCTGGCCTGATAACTCATAAAAGGCATGTCAGCGACAACCAGTGCCGTCCCGCAGGCGCGCATCACTGCTTTGGTGTGATGAAGCATCTCTTCCATCGTTACGGGCACAGTAGAACCGTAACCCAACATCACATTACCAACAGAATCACCTACCAGAATCATCTCAACACCGGCTTCATTAACATTACGGGCCATCGCAACGTCGTATGCTGTAACCATCGTTATCGGTTCACCCTGCTGTTTCATTGCTTTGATAGTCGATGTGGTTATTGCTTTTTTATTCATGGTTTTACTCCTTTACTGTCAAGCTTTCAATAGTTCTTGTAAACTTTTTGCTTTCGCTTCATCGATACTGCCGTTTTCACTCGCCAGACGCACAGTCTGAAGTGCCAGTTCCCGATAGGCAGGCTGCAGTTCCTCCGGCAGAATTTTCAGATGTCCTGCTACAGTGCCTGCATCACCGCGGGCAATCGGCCCGGTCAATGCCTTGCGGGCCAACGGAGTCTGATGCAGATTACTGACAGTCCCATCCAGCAGCGGCAGCAAAAACTGCAAAGCCCTTGCCTTGTCAGGTGTCCAGCGTTCAAACAGTTGCTGTGCTATTGCAGTTATTGTCACAAGATAATTAGAACAAAAACAAGCAGCCGCATGATAGGCACTGCGCTCCGCTTCAGGAACTCTGAATGGATATGCCTGAAGCGCTTCGGCCAGATAACAGGCAGCTTGCTGTGCTTCATTATCACCATCAACAGCCATGCCGATATCTTTAAATCTGGCGCTGCCTCCGGCAAAGCTCTGCAATGGATGCAGACTGCCGCAGTGGATCCCCAAGGCAGAAAGCGCCGCCAAAGGGTCCAACCCCAAAGAACCGCTGCAATGCAGGCACACCTTCTTTGACAGAATATCCCTCCGCCCGGCAGTACCGACTTCCGCAGCCAGTGTTTCAGCTGCTGCCGCGATCTGCCCGTCCGGAACTGCCAGCAAAACTACATCAGCAGCCGCCAGCACCTCTGCCCCGACTGAAGTAATCTGAAAGTCACCCATGCCCGCCAGCCTCGCACAACTTTTCGGCGATCGACCCGCTTTGACGCTGACTACCTGTAAAGCAGCAGTTACTGCACAGGCTTTCAAAAAAGCACTGCCAACCTTACCCAGCCCAATGATGCCTATTTTCATGGTTCCCTCCCTTTCTTCGCTTGAGAGCATAACCAAGGCAGTAAAATAAAAAACGCACTCCCGCCGGGAGCGCGCAAAAATACTTATAAAAAGGCCTTGTTATTGCGTCTCGTCCCGGTCATTACTGATCCAAGCGATTAATGACTGATTTTAAATTAAGACCTGCGGCTTATGGTACAGCTCACAAAGATACTGCCCGGCCATTTACGGTCACCGCTATAATAGCACAAGCACTCCGGCCTTGACAAGCGTTTTTTACCTTACTTTACAAAAAAACCTTTCTTTAGGTCCCTGCCTGTATATTTTGTAAAAAGCACCGTGGAAACACAGCGTACTCATGATATCACCCACTTTAAAAATCCTGTTGTTTTTCATTCTTTCATGCTATACTGAAAGAAAAAAGGAGGTCTTTGTTATGCCCTACGTAAATATTAAAATCACCCGTGAAGGCAACGTGACACCAGAGCAAAAACAAGCCCTGATAGAAGGTGCTACCAATCTGCTGCACGACGTGCTCGGTAAAAACAAAAAGACTACTGTTGTCGTTATCGATGAAGTCGATACTGATAATTGGGGCATCGGAGGCATTTCTGTTACCGAGATCCGGAAAAGAAACAACTAAAAGCACTATTTTAACTTATAGGATTTAAAATGCTTTATTACAATAATTATTTTATTATTTTTATCTTCCATTGTTTTATTCTTAAGGAGGACCCAATTATGTACAGCAACAAGAAACGTCAAGCAATACTTTTGGCGCTCCTTGCAGCGCACTGCACCTTTTACGGAACTAACGTAATGGCTGCGCCGGTACCTGTTACAGACGGCAAATACACTGCAGATGGCACAGACACTTATGATCCTATCACACATACCGATACTATCAACAGTATCAAAGTTTCTAATGGCGCTCAGGTTTCTGTCACCGCCGGTGCAACAACCGTCAACGGTGTAAACAGCAGCGAATCCCTCACCGCCAGCAGCGGCGGTCAGCTTACTGTTAATGGCAGTTTAAATGCCACGGTCGGTTTAGGCGATACCTATTCTACAGGAGTAGGTTATTCTGGAATTGTTGCTAACGGCAGCGGCAGTAAAATAATCCTCAGCGGTACCGATAATTCTATTACCTCCAAATCCACAAACTATAAAAATTCTGAATCAGCATTTTTTGCTTACAACAATGGTGAAATACATGTAACCGGTGACACGACAACTGTCAAAGTAAGTCAGAGCCGCATTGTAGCCGCTCAGGATGGAGCTTCTATAACTTTTTCCAATGGTAAAAGCGGTGACCAGTCAGCCTTATTTAAAGCAGCAAGCAGCAGTCAGCGCTGGATGGTAGTTGCCAACGGGACAGGGAGAATCAATTTTGACCGAGTGGAAATAGACGGAACCGGCTACAGCAACGGCAGAATGTTCTTAGCCAACGGCAATCCTGCTAAAGGCATTAACGAACAGGCTAAAATAACTTTTCTTGAAGGCAGCTTCAATAGAAATGACGGTGCCGGCAGACCAGGAGCTACGGCACTGGAAACAGGCAATTTCGGGCAGATAGAAGTACTTGGCTATGAGGGCGGTGAGCTTGATATCCGTACAGGAGGCAATCACGAATCCGGTATTATCGCCATTGGCGGCGGCAGAATAGATATCAACAGTACTCAAAGCAGTAATTTCAAAACTACTATCGAAACCAGCGGACGCAATCATCAACATGGTATTGTTATCGGTACTCTGGCTGCAACAAATCAAGCTGCAGAAAAACATCTGGGAAGTAAATACGGATCATCGGAGGTCAACCTCTATGGTACTGCAGATATAAAAGTAGATCATGAAAAAGCTTATGGCATCAAAATAGCAGGAGATGGGGCTGGATCAATATGTTTGCTGTCGATGGACAGCTTGAACGCAGTAAGATCCACGCCAGCTCCACAGCCGTAAAATATTCTTCAGCTCTGGGCAACTCCACTGATAAGACCGGTAATAATATGACTGCCGGTAAGCAAATCATCCATTTGGAAAATACTGATATCACTAATGACGGAGTTGCCAGCACCAGTGACAGTGACGGTGTCTATACCGGCCACCTGATACAGATAGGTTCACATGGCCAGGAAATAACCACTGACGGGCATCAACGTGCCAGCAATCCTGGCGGTACTAATTACAGTGACATTATCAATGTCGCGGATGCAGTCAAGGACGCTACTTTAAACTTGGTAAACAGTACAGCAACCGCTCATGATTCCAGTAATAAAGACTTGATCCATATTACCTATGGCGGTCAAACGACAACTAATCCGGATCTTGTTGCCAGTAATATTACTGTCAATACTTCTAAAAACACTGTTCTGAACGGTGCTATTTTTACAGATTATACAATAGACAGTACCGGTAAAAGCAGCAGGCTTGATCTTGCTCTGACGGATAACAGTACCTGGAATATGACCCAAAACGCTTCTGCAAAAAATTTATGGCAGGGATCTGAAGCAGAAGGCAACTTTGTTACTGATCTGTCCCTGAATAATTCAGTTATTAAATTTGGTCATCTGGACTGGAACAACGATAATGAGCTTCTCGAAGCTCAAAAGGCTGAAAATTTCAAAAATTTATATGTGGCGGGAAACTACAGCGGCGACAATGGCCAGCTGCATATGAATGTCGTCTTGGGCAAAGACGATTCTGCAACTGATAAAATGATCGTCGGCGGTGACACTTCAGGCACAACCTATATCAATTTTAAAAATATCGGTGGCAGTGGCGCACAGACCGCTCAGGGTATCAAGGTCATTGAAGTTCTCGGGAATTCTGATGGTAATTTCATCAAGTCTAATCCCCTGGTCGGTGGCTTATATGAATATTCACTCGTCAAAGGCGGCAATCAAGGTACTGAAAGTGATTGGTACTTAACATCCTATGCGCCTACTACTGCCCCTGTCTATCGTCCTGAAACAGGTTCATATCTGGGAAACATGGCCTTAGCCGGTTCTATGTTCGATCTCCGCCTTTATGATCGTGAAACGCATCTGCAGCATCAAAACAATCAGGAAGATGGCCCTAATATCTGGATCATAAACAGCTATACCCGTACGAAACAGGATTTCAGCAACGATCAGATCCACGGTAATGCCAATCTATACAAACTGCGCATGGGCACTGATCTTTATAATGAAGTAAGTGATAAAGGTGAACAGCAGCTGTTCGGCATAATGGCAGCTTATGGCAATGGCAGCCAGACGACTTCAGCACGTTTCGCCAACCGTGACTCCAAAGGTTCTGTCGATGGATTTTTATTAGGTGTCTATGGCAGCTGGTTTGAAAACGCACATGACAGAAGCGGCTGGTATGCTGATACCTGGTTCCAATATGGCTGGTTTGATAACGAAGTCAATGGTGCCGGACTAAGTAAAGAAAGTTATGATACCAACGGCTGGGGACTTTCGGCAGAAATCGGTAAATCCATAAATTACAAAGAAACAGATCGGCGTACTTATTCTTGGCAGCCTAAGCTTCAGCTTACCTATACCAAGCTTAATAATGATACGTATACTGAAAATAATGGCAGTACTATCGCTTTTGGCAATGAAGCCAATCTTCAAACACGTTTGGGACTGCGTTGGTTAAGTGAACAGAATACAGCTTCGACAAAAAAAGATTCTTTCTTTGCCGAGGTAAACTGGCTCCACAATTCTAATAATTACACTATTTCTTCTCTTGGTGACAGTATTTCTCAAGACGGTAACAAAAATCTTGGCGAACTTCGTCTCGGTTATGAAAAAGAATTCAATAAAGACTGGTTCATCTCTGCTGATCTCAGCGGACGTTTTGGCAGTAATTCTTACAGTTCTTTCCAAGGCATGCTGTCTTTGGAGTATCTATTCTAAAAAGAAAAACTCCCGGTTTTCCGGGAGTTTTTCTTTTTAGCCGTTTATACCAGCATGCTGTTTATATGAATCCTCCAGCAGCCTGATGAAATAATGATAACTCGCAAAGAGAAATAACGACGAACCCAGCCAGGCAATCGGACTGGCGTAACAAATGCCGCTGTAACCAAAATATTCGGTCAGATATACTGCGGCAGAAGTACGCAGTATCAGCTCTACGATACCGCTGAACATAGGTATCATCGCAATACCCATACCCTGTACGGCATTACGATAGATAAAAATCTGACTGAGGAAAAAATAAAACGGCACGCTGAGATGCAGATACTGCTGCGCCTGCGATAAAACCTGTTCATTAGCTTCGCTGATAAAAATACTGATCATTTCGCGGCCGAAGAAATACATAATAACAGCGGCAAATAAACTAAAACACAGAGCCAGCAACGAACATTTTTTTACACCCTCGCGGATCCTATCAAACCGATGAGCGCCAAAATTCTGCGCGCTGAAAACCGCCATCGACAAGCCAAAAGAAATCATCGGCTGCAAGGCCAGCTGTTCGATCCGCATTGCGGAAGTGAAAGCTGCGATCGTAGTCGGACCGAACTTATTACAAACAGCCTGAATGAAAATCATACCAAGCCCCAACACTGAAAACTGCACCGCCATTGGCAGGCCCATACGCAGATGCTCCCAGGCAAAATTCCAGTCAAAATGCCAGTCCTGCTTTTGCAGACGCAGGATCGGAAATTTTTTGACAATATAAACAATACACAGCAGCGCGGAAAAGCCCTGCGCAATAACCAACGCTACTGCTGAACCAGGCACGCCCCAGCCGAACTGAATAATAAACAGCAGCGCCAGAAAAATATTCAGGATCGTTGCGATAATCAAAAAATATAACGGTGTTTTACTGTCGCCCAGAGAACGCAAAATGCCTGCCAGAAGATTATATCCCATCATGGCGATAATACCATGACTGATGATCAAAACATAACTTTTAGCATCTTCAAACAACTCCTCAGGAACGTTCATCGCCGCTAAAGCCGGATCAAGGGCAAATGTTGCTATAAGCATCATTATCAAAACAAAAAACAAACTCAGCATCGTGCTCATCGCCACACTGCGGCGCACACCGTCAAGATCACCGGCGCCGTACCGCTGGCCCGTAACCACCGTGAACCCATTAGACAAACCCATCGTCAGCACAACCAGCATCATGAACAGAGGCGCTGTAGCCCCAACTGCCGCCAGTGCGTTGACCCCTATCGTCCGTCCTACAATGATGATATCTGCTATATTATATAATTGCTGAAAGACATTACCGATCAAAAGCGGTACCATAAAAGGAAGGATCAGCTTCAGCGGATCTCCCTCTGTCATATTCCTTACCATAAAAACACCACCCAACCATTTCCTGACTGATCAGTCAGAACTTAATTTTAACATTTATTTCAAATATTTGCAATTCATCTTCAGGATGAATTCACAAATAAATCAAATCTCTTTTTTTACTGATTCAAATATCTTAACAAGACAAATTTTTTTCTGTCAATTCACTGCCTCTTCAAACAATAAAAAAGGACGCCGCAGCGTCCTTTTTATTTATTTCAGTATCCTTTTACTACTTCATTACGCAGCTTGCCGATACCCTCGATCTCTACGACAACTTCATCTCCAGGCAGCATTGGACCGCAACCCATAGGCGTACCGGTCAGAATCAGATCGCCGGCATCCAGTGTCATACTTTGCGAAATATAGCTTAATATCTCATAGGGATTATATACCATGTCGCTGGTGCGCCCATTCTGCTTAAGCTGTCCGTTCAAATACAATTTGATCGACAGATCTGTAGGATCAAGATCAGTTTCCAGCCAGGGCCCCAATGGGCAAAAAGTATCAAAAGATTTACTGCGCAGCCACTGTACGTCCGACAACTGCAGATCCCGTGCTGTAACATCATTAGCGCAGGTATACCCTAAAATATAATCCGGCACATCTTCCGGAGCTACGTCTTTCATCCGCTTTTTGATAACAACGCCTAACTCAGCCTCATAAACTACCTCATGGCTCTGACGCGGATAAATGATTTTGCCGTCGTTACCGATAACAGTATGCGCAGCTTTAGTAAAAAGCGCAGGCTCCTTAGGTACGTCCACATGAAATTCTCTTGCATGGTCACGATAATTGAAACCGACACAAATAATCTGCTTCGGCACACATGGAGCCAAAAGTTTAGCGCCAGCCAAAGGAAAAACCTCATCTGTCATCCGCCAATAAGTATCAATACTGCCATAGACAGCGCGGATCACATCACCGTCGATAAAACCAATCCTGGCACGGCCCTGTTCTTCAAAACGTACGCATCTCATAAATTTTAACTCCTCATCTTCCGCATCTTGCGTTCTCTAAAATATACAGGCTCCAGGCCTGCCTCATCTGCTAAACTAAGCGCTTCTCTCATGCGGCGCCCTACATGCTCTTTATAATGGGCATCGCTGCCGATCACCGCATATTTACCTCCCAGCTGTGCATAACGTCTGTACACCGCCAGTAATGCAGCCATAGCTCCAGCATCATCCAACCGGCGGGTATTGATCTCCAGTGGTTTTTCTTTTGCTATCAGCAGCTTAAAAACCTGATCAAAAAGTTCCGGCGCTTCTCCCAGAATCAGTTCTTTATCTGCGTAAGGCATATACCGGCACATATAATCAATATGGGCAAAAGCGTCAAAATTATTATGCCGCTCCAAATTAGCCAGTGTATCTATCAGAAATTCACGTACAGCTTCAACTTTTGCCAGCCCTTCATAACAGCGTTCTTCATACAGATCGCGGCCATTAATGCAATGCATGGATGCCAGCACATAGTCAAAGGGATATTTCCCAGCCAAAGCTTCATCTGCAGCTGTTGTCTGCTTCTGCATTCCGATCTCGATTCCCAAAAGCACTTTGTCACTGCGATAAGGGCCAAACCGTTCAAAATATTCGTCTACATCAAACATAAATGCACTCGGATTCGTCGGGTAATCATCGTCCCAGTGCTCAGTGATAACGATGCCAATATTCTGCTGCTTTGCCGCAGCGACGGCCTCGGCAATTTTCATATGACTATCGCAGGAATAATCACAATGCATATGTGTGTCAAAAATCATATTCTGGCCATCCTTTCGTAGTTTATATTGTATCAAATAGGCTTGAAAAAGCAACTAGAAAAACTATTTAAAACTATTTTTCACAATATTTAACCGGTATTAAAAAACTCCTTAACAGAAAAAATTCTGTTAAGGAGTTTTTTATCAACGTTTTTTTAAATCAATCATTTTACCATTTAAATCAAATTCTGCGCTGTATGCTTCTCTGTCGCTCTCTGCATCCATCATGACGGTCCAATCGCCTTTCCAAAAACGATACACTAACGATTCTTTGACTTTTACATCTTTTTTATCACTTACTTTTTCCTGGAAAGCTTTATACATCTCAGGAATTTTGTCCATATTTAATGCTTGCAAAGCGATCAGATTATCTTCCATATTACCGCTGCCGGTAATCTTTACAGCAGATGGGCCGCTCCAGCTTCCGTTGCGGTATTCATAATGATCGACATCTTCTTTGGTTCCTGGTTTAAGGATATTGATAGAAATAAAATTACCGCCGTAATCTTTTCCTGAAACAATCGTAATATCCTGAAATACCTTAAGCTCCTGTCCTTTTAAACCATCTTTATTCTGCAGCTCGCCCATAATTTTCCCGATAGCGCCGGGCTCAGTGAAAACACTTTTACTGCTGCCACCACAGGCAGTCATGAGCATTGCAAAAATCAACATGGAAATAACTAACAATAATTTTTTCATTAGAATCGCTCCTTTAACCGAGTTCGTCTGAATATTTACAAATAACTGTTAAAGTTTCTCAATCATTTGTAAATATCATCAGATGGATAATTTGCAATTATTATAGCATACTTTTATCCGCACTTCACAAATATTTCCGGTTCATAAACATTTGTGAAAATTTATAACGTGATATAAATAAAACTCTTTTGGACCGCTTATTAAAACCGTCCAAAAGAGTCTGCAAATCAAACGTTAAAACGAAATTCGACTACGTCGCCATCCTGCATCACGTATTCCTTACCTTCAAGCCGAACCAGCCCTTTATCGCGGGCAGCCGCTTTACTCCCGCACTCAACCAGATCATTATAGGAAACGATTTCCGCACGGATAAAGCCGCGTTCGAAATCTGTATGGATCTTGCCTGCTGCCTGCGGCGCTTTAGTTCCACGTACGATCGTCCAGGCACGTACTTCTATTTCGCCGGCAGTAATATAGGTCATCAGCCCTAAAAGTTTAAATCCGGCTTTGATCAGGCGGTCAAGCCCTGCTTCTTCTAATCCGGCCATCGCCAAAAATTCCTGCGCTTCTTCATCCGGCAGTTCGGCGATCTCCGATTCCATCTTCGCCGATACGGTAATCACTTCTGCACCCTCACCGGCCGCATACTTTACAACAGCCTGCACATGCGGATTGGCAGATGCGTCGGCAACTTCCTCTTCACTGACATTGGCTACATATAAAACAGGCTTCATAGTCAAAAGATGCAGTTCTTTCAAAAATTCCAGCTCATCTTCAGTCAGCCCCAGACGGCGTGCCGGCACTGCCTCGCTGAGTCCTGCCAAGACTTTATCCAGAACAGCCTTTTCGATTGGCACCTTTTTATCACCAGTCTTTAAAAGCTTCACCAGTCTTTCCTGGCGTTTTTCAACCGATTCCATATCTGCCAGGCACAGCTCTGTATTGATGATCTCAATGTCACGCAGAGGATCGATACTGCCCTCGACATGAGTGATATTTCCATCTTCAAAGCAACGTACGACCTGTGCAACGGCATCAACCTCACGGATATGCGCCAAAAATTTGTTACCCAGGCCTTCACCCTTGGACGCGCCTTTAACAAGCCCGGCTATATCTACAAAGCGCATTGCCGCAGGTACGATTTTTTTTGCTTTGACCATTTCTCCCAAAACAGACAACCGTTTATCAGGCACATCAACAACACCTACATTAGGTTCTATAGTACAAAAAGGATAGTTGGCAGCCTCTGCTCCCGCTTTGGTAATAGCATTGAACAGGGTGCTTTTGCCGACATTAGGCAAACCGACTATCCCTACTTCTAAATTGGTACTCACTCTGATCGCTCCTCATCTATTAGTAATACTTTATTTTACCTCAAAGACAGTTTTTATGCAATATCATTACTGCGGCGGAGATTATGCCATTGCTTTTATTAGTTGTTTTCAGCCCATATTTTTTTATATTTCTACAGTATATATTTTTGCAGTAAATTATTAAAATCTCATTTAAAGATATTTAATTACATTATTTTATGTTATAATAATAATATATTTTAGCTTGTTTGTATAAACAAGTATGAAAAGGAGCTGTTTATATGATGGAAACGATTCAGGAAATCCTTAATTTTTCAGTCGGTAAACTGACTGTTGGCAACATTATTTCCGCACTTGTCATTTTTCTTGTCTGCCACGCAGTAATCAAAGCATTGATGGGTCCAATAGAAAGACTGCTGGATAAACTGAACGTAGATTTGACGCTGCGCGGTTTTTTACGCACTGTTATCAGAGTAGTGCTCAATTTTGTCGCTGTATGCATCGTTGCTGAAAGTATCGGTATTCCTATTGCTTCACTACTGGCCGTTTTAGGTATGTTGGGTTTAGCTGTTTCACTTTCTGTACAGGGCGCTTTATCCAATCTTTCCAATGGTATCATGCTGCTGATCACCAAACCATTCAAAGCAGGCGATTATATTGCCGCAGCTGGTATCGAAGGTACAGTTAAAGAAATTTCCATGCTCTGCACCAAAATCATCACTGTCGACAACAAAGATATTTTCGTACCGAACAGTGAGATCGCCGGCGGAAAAATCACTAACTTTTCCTCGGAACCAGTACGCCGCGTCGATATTGTGATCCGCGCCGGCTATAATAACGATATTGCCACTGTAAAAAAAGCTCTGACCGAGGCAGTTGCAGCTACGGACAATACTCTGAATGATCCTGAGCCATTTATCAGGCTTTCCGGTTATAAAGAATATGCCGTAGAATATACGATCCGTGTTTGGGCCCAGGGCTCCGATTACTGGAATGTATACTTTGACCTGCTGGAAAACATCAGCAAAGCTTATGCCGCTAATGGCGTCAAAGGCGCTGTTCCAGGTATGAATATCTATATGCAGGAAGATAAATAAAAAATAAAAGAGCACTTCTGTTTAGAAGTGCTCTTTTATTTTATTCAGGAGTTATTTTTCTGCATATTTAATGCGCAGCTCTGCTATGCTCAGCAATACCGTCAGTACTGCCGGAAAAAACAGCACCACCAGCAAATCAACCATCAGGTTCACTTCCTATCACGGATACCGCTTTATTTATGTACGTTAGTATGCAGACAGATTCTGTATTTACGCCAGCAGGCAAAGGTTAATACACCCAATACTGCTAAACTCAAACAAGCATTAAAGGTTGCGGCTGTCATTTATCTTCACCTCTCTCTTTCATAACCATATAATACCGCTGCCCCAGCGGCAGGTAAATGCCAGGAACCGTAAAAATAGCCCTGACCAGCATAAAAAAGCTGTAAATATTACCCGGGCAATAAATGATCTGTTTCTGATCAATTACCCTCGGCTTACCGGCCTTCTCTTTTGCAGTCTGACAGATTATAGTATAATTAAATTAATAAAAGCAAAGGGGATTTTGCCATGACTAAGCCGACAACAGCACGTACCTGCATTGTGGAAGCTTTTCTGCAGCTGTGCCAGACCCTGCCCTGCGACAAAATAACCGTTTCACAGCTTACAAAAAAAGCCGGTTACAACCGCAGTACTTTTTACGCCTATTTCAATAATACAGATGATCTGCTGAAACAATTAGAAAATGAATTATTTCAGCTTGTCGACACTTTTCTGCCGCATGGCCTTCGTATTTTTCGCACAGGTATGCCTACAGCAGAAGAACGCCTGTTGTCACAAAGATTTTTTAAAAGCAATGCCCGTATTTTGGCAATGCTCCTAGGCCAGAACGGCGATCCGCGTTTTGTCCATAAAATGAAAAACCATATTCGGAAAGTACTGATCCAAAACCTGCAGCTGACTACTCAGCAGATAACACCGCAGCTGCAGCTGTTGATAGAATTTATCATCAATGGTCATCTGCAGGTATTGGTCTATTGCTACGAGCATGACAGTCCGCTTTCACCGCTCGATTTCTGGCTCAAACTACGCAGCTTTATCGACCAGCCCGCCCTGCTGGCTGCAATGACTGCAAAATCCGACAAAAGCCCCTGATTTGTTGATTGCCAAGAGGCTGCTCTTCTTCTATTATTAAATTAAGAAAGCACTCAAAGGAGCCGTATGATGAAGAAAAAATTTTTAATCATGATAGCAGTAATAACAGCGGTAATAAGCTGCCTGTGGTTTTTCTTGAAACCTGCTGCAAAAGATCCTACGCTGGTAACACTATATGGGAATGTAGATATCCGCCAATTTGATATTGGCTTTCAGGTTCCGGGACAAATCACCAAAATGTATTTTGAAGAGGGAGATACAATACGGGAAGGCAGCCTAGTCGCAGAGATCGACGCGGCAGATTACAAGCTGCAGGAGGCCAAGTCGGAAAGTGAAGTAGCCAAGGCCTATGCAGCAATGGTCCAGGCGCAGTCAGTCTATGATAAATATACTGTTTTATATGGCACAGGCGCTATTTCCAAGCTGGATTTTGAAACTGTGGAAAACGCCTTGAAGGAAGCGCGCTCAGCTTATAATGCATCCGTAACCGCAAAAGATCTTTTAGCCAGGCAAAGTGATTACTCCAAACTTTATGCACTGGAAGAAGGCATCGTTACCGCACGTTTAGTTGAGCCTGGTACGATCATTCAAAAAGGAACGGCCGTCTATACTTTATCCAAGCCGCGCCCGATCTGGGTCAGAGCCTATATCAATGAAACAGATCTGGGCAATATTTACGATGGTATGCCGGCACAGATCATTACCGACAGTACTGATCCGCAGACAGGCGCCAGGAAAACGTATCAGGGTCATATCGGTTATATTTCCCCTGTCAGCGAATTTACGCCCAAAAGCGTACAGACAACCGATCTGCGTACAGATCTAGTCTACATGATCCGTGTTTATGCCGATAACCCGGATAAATTTCTGCGTCAGGGAATGCCCACGACTGTTTTGATCGATTTGAAGGATACCCGGGGTAAGTAAAATGGATACGGTAGTAATAAATAATATTACTAAAAAATTTGAACATACGACTGCTATAGACGATTTGACGCTTACCATACCTACAGGACAAATGACAGGTATCGTAGGTGCCGATGCCGCGGGTAAAACCACGCTTCTGCGTATCATAATCGGGCTTTTGTGTGCCGATTCGGGAACCGTTACGACCCTTGGCTATGATCCGGCCCGGCAAAAAAAAGAACTTATCGCTCAAATAGGTTATATGCCGCAAAAATTTGGACTGTACGAAGACCTGAGCGTACGTGAAAACCTGGAATTCTATGCAGATTTGAAATCAGTCGATAAAAATTTTGACGAACTTTTGGACTTTACCGGTCTTCGGCCCTTTCAAAAACGACTGGCCGGTAATTTATCCGGCGGTATGAAGCAGAAGCTTGGTTTAGCCTGCGCGCTTTTAGGAGACCCTAAATTCCTGGTCTTAGATGAGCCTTCTGTTGGTGTAGATCCCATCTCACGCCGCGATTTAATGCGTCTGGTACGGGCGACGATCAAAGAAGATACCACCGTAATCTGGTCTACGGCTTATCTGGACGAAGCTAACAGTTTTGACAATACCGTCGTTATCGATAAGGGAAAAGTCATCTTTCATGGTCCGCCGGAAACACTGGCTGCCACTTCTGCTGATTTTGAACGCGAAGTTATCCGCCTGATGGGCGGCTATGAAGAAAAAGAATCACAGATCGCAGCCCATTATATTTATCGGGAAAGCACTGTAGAATATCCCGTGGAAGCTTTAAACCTCTTAAAAATGTACGGTAACTTTGCCGCTGTAAAAAATAACACCTTTCACATCAAAAAAGGTGAAATTTTTGGTTTGCTGGGCCCTAATGGTGCCGGCAAATCTACCTCCTTTAAAATGATGTGCGGCCTGGCCCGGCCAACAGACGGTACTGCAAAAATCATGGGGGTAGATATCAGGAAAAATCCTACTTTAGCCCGCTCCTATCTAGGCTATATGGCGCAGAAATTTTCATTATACGGCAATATGTCAGTCCGCGAAAATCTGGAATTCTTCGCCGGTATTTACGGTATTCCCCTGGCAAAAATCAAAGAACGTGTCGGCAGCATCGCGTCTTATTTTGGTTTGACTGTCTATTTTGACCAGCTGTCAGAAAAACTGCCTTTAGGCATCAAACAGCGCTTATCTTTAGCCTGCGCGCTCATCCATAATCCGCCGATCTTATTTCTGGACGAAGCCACCTCCGGCGTAGACGTGGTCACCCGCAAAGAATTTTGGTGTCATCTGCGCGCCCTGGCACAAAAAGGCGTCACGATTTTGATTACTACTCATTTTATGGATGAAGCGGAATATTGTGATAACATCAGTTTATTTTATCAGGGCGAAACTATAGCCGTCGGCACTCCGGCAGCTTTAAAAGCGCAGGCTGCTGCTGCGACGATGGAAGAAGCCTTTATTACGCTTATTAACCGCAAAGATGCAGAAAGCGGACGGCTATGAGAATTTTATGGGCTTTTATCAAAAAAGAATTCCTGCAGATCTTTCGCGATCCCAGCAGTATTTTGATTGCTTTTATCTTGCCGACGCTGCTGTCTTTGATTTATATGTATGGCATCAATGTCGACTCCGTCAATATCAATCTGGGCCTTAAGCTGGATGACGCCAACCCCAGAGTAGTTTCTCTGGCCAGGTCTTTCAGTAATAATCAGTATATCAGAACGAAGGTCTACGATGACAAGGACGCCATGTACAGCGATATCGTCAATTCCAAACTTCAGGGAGCCGTGATCGTGCCTAACGATTTTACTGTCACTCTTAACAATGGCCGCACCGCACAGATCCTGGTCATTACCGACGGCAGCGAAACCAACACTGCCAACTATGTCCAAAGCTATGCCAGCGGCGTTATTTATCAGTGGCTGGAAACGACCGGCTACAGTAAGCAACAGGTAAGTCTGATAGATCCACAGCTGCGGATCTGGTATAACGAGAAGCTTGACAGCCATTATTTTATTTTGCCCGGTTCTCTGGCCGTAACCCTAAGTCTGGTCGGTATCCTTTTAACAGCGCTTGTCGTAGCCAGGGAATGGGAACGGGGTACAATGGAAGCTTTGTTAAGCACCAGGCTCAGCAGATTGCATTTTGTAGCTGGAAAATATTTTTCCTACTATATTTTGGGCATCTGCTCGCTTTTGTTTAACGTGTTTTTATGCATCGCTGTTTTTGATCTGCCCTTCCGCGGTTCTTATATCATACTATTTTTGGTGGGCAGCCTGTTTTTGCTGACCTGTATGGGCATCGGCTTACTGGTATCTACGATTTTTAAAAATCAATTTCTGGCCTGCCAGATCTCTTTAGTCATGGGTTTTTTACCGGCACTGCTCCTTTCCGGGCTGATGTTTCCGATTTCATCCATGCCTGCTTTTTTCAGATATTTAACAGCAGTTTTACCGCAGCGTTATTTTGTGTCGTTTATTGAAAGTGAGTTTTTAGCAGGAACTATCAGTGATATAGTTCTGATCAACACCGTTTATTTAAGCTGTCTGTGCCTTGTGTTGTTATTTTTAGTTTATAAAAATACGTTAGTGAGGTTGGAAAAATGACAACACGATTATTGACGCTGATCATTAAAGAATTTAAAGCAATCTGGAAAGATCCCCGCAGCAGAATGATCGTTACCATCATGCCTATTATTCAGCTTATTGTTTTCGCCAACGCTGTAACAATGGAAGTAAAAAATATTGATATGTTAGTGCTGGATAACAGCCGCAGCTACTATTCCCGCGAACTGATCAGCCATTTTGCAAATTCGCCCTGGTTCAACTCTGTAGCGGTTGTTGACACGCCTGAACAGCTCAAACAAAGCATTGATATCCAAAAAGCAAGCCTGGCTCTGGAAATACCTCCTGATTTTGCCGTATCTATAAAAAACAAGACCGGCGCCAGCGTGCAGCTGATAACAGACGGCAGGCAGACCAATTCCGCTTCAATCATCGGCAGTTATGCTACACAGATCATCCAAAGCTATGCCAAAGAATTATCCGGCAGCGAGCCACGCTTGGAAATAGTCACCAGAAACTGGTTCAATGTCAACCTTGATTATAAGTATTACTCACTCGTTTCCCTGATGGCTATGCTCTCGATGGTCATCGTGCTTTTACTGACATCGCTGTCTATTGCCCGGGAAAAAGAAGTCGGTACTTTTGACCAGCTCATTGTCAGCCCTCTGTCTTCTACCGAGATCCTCATCGGCAAAGCCGTACCGGCCCAGCTCTTAGCCTGGCTTCTGACAATGGTGATGCTTGCTATTTCAGTACACTTTTTTGATTTTCCTTTGGTTGGTTCGCTTGCAGTTTTTTTAGCAGCTGACTTTGTCGCTCTTTTAGCTTTAGTCGGTGTCGGTCTGTTTATTTCATCCTTATGCAGAACGCAGCAGCAGGCTATTTTAGGTGTCTTTACCTTTCAGATGCCTGCCGTATTGTTATCAGGATTTATCTCGCCTATTGATAATATGCCGGTCATACTGCAATACCTCACTTACCTTAATCCGCTGCGTTTCTTTCTGGTCATTGCCAAAGGCGTACTGCTGAAAAATATGGATATGTATCATGTGCTGATAAATTTGATACCGCTGGCTTTAATAGCTGTTTTAACACTAAGTATTGCCGGCTGGACCTTTAAAAGTAAACTGGAATAAAATCATTAAATTCCGGAAACTGTTACTATCACACCGGAACAGAGCCTTGTACTCTTTGCCCTGCAACGTCACTTCAACCGTTTTCATTCATATCTGCTGATTTCGACCAGATTGTTATCAGGGTCACGCACATAAAGGCTCTGCATTTTCCCTAAAGCACCATTACGCTCGACGATGCCAACTTCAACCGCGATACCGTGCTTTGCCAGCTCCTGATAAACAATGGGCAGTTTCGTTACCGTCAGCAGACAAATATCCAGACTGCCGTAAGCCACATTTCCGGCCGCCGGCAAAAATTCCGCAGGCCAACGATGAACATTGATCTTCTGCATACCGAAGCGAAATGCATAATGGTCGTCCTGGCACAACAGTTCCATCCCCAGGACATCACGATAGAACCAGACGCAGCGTTCAAAATTACTCGTTGTCAAAACCAAATGATCTAAAGCTGTAATCTGCATTTTGCGCCGCTCTCTTTCAATATTTTTAATTAAAAAGCTCTGCCTTACAGCAGAGCTTTTTGCTATTTTACTGATCGGCCGCAGAAACCACAGCTTTTACAGCTTTAATGAACTTAGGCCTGGCAATCATTACAAAATGACCACAGCCCCTGCATTTCAAACCAAAATCCATTCCTGTACGGGTAATTTCCCATTCAAATGACCCGCAGGGATGAGCTTTTTTCATCCGCACTACATCGCCGACATTGAACTTAGCGTCCAACATAGCTTATTCTACACCCTTCACCGTACTGATATCCGTTACATCGTAACCGGCTTCACGGATCTGCTCAATAATATCCATACCATGCTGCGAAAGGTCAGCGCGAATAGTCAGCTCCGTAGTATCGGCATCATTACGCTTGGTTACAACAGAAATGATATTGATGCCCTGATCGCGGAACATACCGCCGATATCGGCAATAACGCCGACCTTATCAGTAACATCGATAGTGATCCGAGTGCAGCTTTTAGCAATGCCCATGATGGTAACGAAAGCACGGAAAATATCGCTGTCCGTAATAATGCCGCACAGCCTGTTATCTTCATTCACAACAGGCAGAGCGTTGATCTTATGTTTATACAATATATAGGCGACATCCTCAATTGCACTGTTATCACGCACAGTAATCACATCGCGGGTCATTACGTCGCGTACCTTCAGGCGTGACAGCAGATAATTAGCTTCATAACGTGATAAAGTACTGGCATCAGAAGGTGAAGTGCGCCCAACGTCGCCATCAGTGATAATGCCCATCACTCTTTTGATATCATCTACAACCGGAATACGGCGAAAAGCACTGCTCTTCATCAGTTCCCGGGCTTCCAGCATGCTTTTGTCTTCTGAAATCGTTAATACGTTAGGTGTCATAAAGTCTTTAACTAGCATTGTAAACACGCTCCTTTTCCGGCATCAGCCGCCCAAATAAGCCTTACGCACAGCTTCACTGCTGGCTAATTCCTGTGCTGTACCTGCCAAAGCGATGCGGCCGGTTTCCAATACATAAGCTTTATCGGCAATTGATAAAGCCATATTGGCATTTTGTTCTACCAAAAGCACCGTTGTACCGCTCTCGTTTATTTCTTTTATTATATTAAAAATTTCTTTAACAAGCAATGGTGCCAGACCCATTGAGGGTTCATCCAGCAGCAAAAGTCTCGGCCTGCTCATCAAAGCCCGTCCCATAGCCAGCATTTGCTGCTCACCGCCGGAAAGCGTTCCTGAAATCTGGTCCTTACGTTCCAGCAGTCTAGGGAATTTTTTAAAAACGTCTTCCAGATCGCGGGCAATACCATCCTTATCATTACGCAGGTATGCACCCAGTTCCAGGTTTTCCATGACCGACATATTTGCAAAAACATGCCTTCCTTCCGGAACCTGACATAGGCCCATACCCACAATTTTATGTGCCGGTACGCCGACGATATTTTTATCTTCAAACAAGATCGTACCGTTTTTCGGTTTCATCAGCCCGGAAATAGTCCTCAGCGTTGTGCTTTTGCCGGCGCCGTTAGACCCTACCAGAGTTACGATCTCACCTTTCGGTACCTCGATACTGATGCCCTTGATAGCGTGGATAGCACCATAATATACATCGATATTGTCTACCTTTAACATCAGGACACCTCCTCGCCCAAGTATGCTTCGATAACGCGTTTATTATTTTTGATTTCATCAGGCGTGCCGCTGGCAATACAAAAACCATATTCCAGAACATATATCCGCTCGCAGACCCCCATAACCAAACCCATATCATGTTCGATCAGCAAAATCGACAAGCTGAATTTATCTCTGATCCAGCGGATCATTTCCATCAGCTCTTTAGTTTCCTGTGGATTCATACCTGCAGCCGGTTCATCCAAAAGCAGCAGCTTCGGTTCCGTGGCCAGTGCGCGGGCAATCTCCAGCCGTCTCTGTTCACCATAGGGAAGATTTTTTGCTGTTTCATAAGCTTTATCTTCCAGCTTAAAGATTTTTAAAAGCTCCAGGGCTTTTTTGGTAATTTCATCCTCTTCGCTGAAATAACGGCCAACCCGGGCAATCGCCTCGCCTAAAGTATATTTGACATGCATATTATAAGCAATTTTGACATTGTCGATAACCGAAAGCTCGGAAAAAAGTCTGATATTCTGGAAAGTACGCGCCATTCCCAGCTGCGTTACCTGATACGATTTTTTACCGCTGGTTCGCGTACCGTTGAACATTATCTCGCCTTCAGTAGGTGTATAAACACCGGTAATCATATTAAAAGCCGTAGTTTTTCCGGCTCCGTTGGGACCGATCAGCCCAATCAGCTCACCTGCTTTGATTTCCATGGAAAAGTTGGAGACAGCACGCAAGCCGCCGAAAACCATCGAAATATCATTTACTTTCAGCAGTGCTTCCATCTTTGCCACCTCCTAAATGAAACATTTTCAAGCTGAGCTCCTTATTACCGAACAGTCCCTGCGGACGGCGCAGCATCAGTACGATCAGAGTAATCGAGTAAATTATCATCCGCCATTCAGGATATTCTGCCAGATAAGCAGAAATAAAAGTCAGCAGCACAGCGCCGGTAATAGCGCCTGTCATCGAGCCCAGGCCGCCTAAAACGACCATGGTCAGAATATCGAAAGAACGCATGAAAGTAAAGGATGCCGGATGTGCAATATAAAAGTAATGCGAGAACAATACGCCTGCAGTGCCGGCAAAAGCAGCCCCCAGCGTAAACGCCATAACTTTGTATTTCGTAGTGTCGATACCCATAGTATCAGCAGCGATCTCATTCTCGCGAATTGCCAGACAACAGCGTCCTGGCGCTGAATTCTTGAAATTTTTAATAAAGAAAATGATGAAGATCATAATCCAGAAAACCCAGGGGAAATTGGTCAAACGGGGTATGCCCATCAGTCCGGAAGCACCGCCCACATAATCGATATTCAGGATACAGATACGAATGATCTCACCTAAACCAAGTGTCGCGATCGCCAGATAATCGCCATTCAGACGTAATGTCGGCAGACCGATCAAAAATCCCAAAAAGCCGGCAGCAACTGTGCCCGCTATCAATGCCAGCTCATATGAAAAACCAAGCTTGACCGTAACGATAGCGCCGGTATAAGCACCAACCGCCAAAAAGCCCGCATGTCCGATAGAAAACTGGCCTGTGTAACCATTGATCAGGTTCAAGCTGACTGAAAGAATAATATTAATACAAATCAGAACGATATTCAGTTCCCAGAAAGGTCCGATGATCTCTGCCATCATCAATCCCTGCATAACAGCAAAAAGTACAGCGCAGGCTACCAATGTCAGCAAATCTTTTTTTCTCAATGCATTCATAGCTCTCACCTACACTTTCTCACGTACATTTTTGCCCAATATACCGGCAGGTTTATAGAGCAAAATAAGGATCAGGATAGCAAATGCCGCAGCATCGCGGAAGGTTGAAGAAAAGAAACCGCTGACCATCGCCTCAACAACGCCCAGGATAATCCCTCCCAGCATAGCGCCGGGAATAATGCCAATACCGCCGAGAACTGCAGCAACGAAAGCCTTGATGCCAGGCACCATGCCCATCAGAGGATCGATAGAGTTATAATAGATACCTACCAAAACACCGCCGGCTGCTGCCAAAGCAGAACCTAAAGCAAAAGTCATGGAAATAACACGGTCAATATTAATACCCATCAAACGGGCGGCATCAGCATCAAAAGATACTGCACGCATCGCTTTGCCCGCTTTGGTGTTTTGTACAATGTAAGTCAGTACGGCCATCAAAATCAGCGCACTGATCAGGATAACGATCTGCTGGCTGTTTACTACCAACGGTCCAAAATGATAAATAGTCGCTTCAAACACAGCCGGGAACGTACGCGGCTGCGGCGTTGCAATAAGGATCATACTGTATTCCAGAAAGAAAGATACACCGATTGCCGTAATTAAGATTGCGATTCTTGGAGCATTACGCATCGGCCTATAAGCCACGCGTTCAATAATAATACCGGCTAATGCGGCACAGGCCATAGAAAAGAGTATAGCCGGAATAAAAGAAAAGCCAAACATTGTAGTTGCTATAAAGCCGAAATACGCACCCAACATGTAAATATCGCCATGAGCGAAGTTGATAAGCTTGATGATACCATAGATCATCGTGTATCCCAATGCTACCAGCGCATAAATACTGCCCAACGAAATGCCGTTAATAAGCTGTTGGACAAATTGTTGCATAAAGGAACCCATGTCCATAATTCCCGTCCTCCTGATCTCGTGGATTAAACGCAATGAGGCTGTGGTAATACCACAGCCCGCACCATTGCAAAAATTAATTGTGGATTTTTATCAAGGATTGATTTTTGTCCTGAAGGTTTGAGCGCCGTCTTTATGTTCGATAATTACAGCACTTTTAACCGGATTATGCTGCGCGTCAAAGGTTACGGTACCTGATACGCCCTGGAAACCGTTGATCTTGGCCATAGACTGAGCGATTTTCACCGGATCGGTATCGCCTGCATTTTTGATTGCCTCGGCAACCAGCAAAGCAGAGTCATAAGCAAGCGCTGCAAAAACGTCTGGTTTTACTTTATAAGCCTTTTCATACTCGCTGACAAACGCTTTATTCAAAGCAGAATCGTCATCAGGAGAATAAAGGCTTGAGAAATAAGTATTATTGAGTGCCGCCTTACCTGCTATTTCAGGCAGTTTAGCGCTGTCCCAGCCATCGCCGCCGGCCATGTGGATCTCGATACCCATCTCACGGCCCTGCTTAACGATCATACCAACTTCCTGATAATAGCCGGGAACATACAGAATATCCGGAGCCGCAGCTTTGATTTTAGTCAAAGTAGCTTTAAAATCGGTATCCTTTTGCAGATAGGATTCTTCAGCCACAACAGTGCCGCCGTTCTTGATAAAGTTCTCTTTAAAGAACGCCGCCAGACCTTTGGCATAGTCAGAAGAATTATCGATAAGGATCGCTGCTTTTGTTGCCTGTAAATCATTTTTAGCAAAGTTTGCCATAACAGTACCCTGGAACGGATCAATAAAGCAGGCGCGGAAATTATATTCTTTTGTTTTTCCTGTCGCCGGATCAACTGTAACGTTAGGGTTGGTAGCCATAGGAGCAATATCCAGCACTTTACTGCCGTTATTGATCGCGCCTGCGGCTATCGTAGCCGAGGAAAGGTTTGGGCCGATAACGGCAACAACCTTGTCCTGAGAGACCAGCTTCTGCATGGCATTGGTAGCTTCTGCTGCTTCGGACTTGTTATCCGCCACAACAAGCTCCAGTTTTTTGCCATTAATGCCACCTTTGTCATTAATGTTTTTGAAAGCCAGCTCAATAGCATTTTTCGAAGAAATACCAAAACTGGCACTGCCGCCGGTCATCTCAAGATTACCGCCGACCTTGATGGTATCGCCGCCGGCCGGTTTTTTATCGCCGCCGCAGCCGCTGAGCATAGCTGCTAAAGCTACGCTTGCTACCATTACTGAGAATACCTTGGTAACTTTTTTCATTGTTTTTCCCCCTCTGATGAAAACTGCAAAATATATTTAATCTGGCGCGTTTAAAACACGCCGGACTAAAAAACATCTAAAAAACAATGGGTCTACCTGGGTTCTATATTATATATTCTTTTGCAAACAGTTTTTTTATCTGAATTACAGCGTGATTTTTTCTTTGAAGGTCTGAACGCCGTCTTTTAATTCAATAATAATAGCGCTGGTGATCGGGTTATGATCTGCGTCATAAGTCAATTTACCACTGGCAACAGACAAGTCTTTAGTCGCAGCAATAGCCGCAGCCAATTTAGTACCGTCAGTAGTGCCTGCACGTTTAATAGCGTCAGCTAAAATCAGACCGGCATTATAACCCTGCATACAGAAAACATCAGGCTCTTTATTATACATAGCTTTATAACCGGCGATGAATTTTTGTACGGAAGGCTCTTTATCCTGTGCGGAATAAGCGCTGGAGAAATAGGTATTGTTCAAAGCTTCAGGACCGCCGATTTCAACAAGCTTCGGACTATCCCAGCCATCGCATCCCAAAAGCGGAACATTCAACCCCAATTCACGTGTTTGTTTAATGATTTTAGCAACTTCTTCATAATACCCGGGAATATAGATTGCTTCCGGATTAGTGGATTTGATTTTCGTCAGGGCAGATTTAAAATCAAGGTCTTTAGCAAGAAAAGCTTCTTTAGCGACGATCTTGCCGCCTTTTTCTTCCATAGTTTTAGTAAATACTTCAGCTAAGCCTTTGGAATAATCACTGGAAGCATCATACAAAATCGCTACATTTTTTACTTTCAGGTTTTTATCAGCAAATTCTGCCATAACACGTCCCTGGAAGGGATCGATAAAGCAGGAGCGGAACACAAATTCTTTTACTTTGCCATTTTCAACAGTAATGTTCGGCGCAGTTGCACAAGGTGCAATCAAAGGCACTTTATTAGCAGTAGTGATAGGTGTGGAAGCAGCTACACAACCGCTGGTTGCCGGTCCGACAACAGCTATTACCTTATCCTGAGTGACGAGTTTGGTAACCGAGTTACCTGCTTCAGAAGGTTCCGACTTGTTATCGCTTTCCACGATACGCAATTTTTTACCATCAATACCGCCGGCTTTATTTACTTCATCAAAAGCCATTTTTAAGCCTGAAAGAGTAGACTTGCCGTAATTGGCGACATTACCGGTCAGCTCAAAGCTTGCACCTACTACGATTTCGTTGCTGTTTGCAGCCTCTTTCTTTTTGTCTCCGCCGCCGCAGCCTGCTGTCAGCGAAGCAAATACCATCGCTGCCAAAGCAGCACTGGCAACTTTTTTCCAGGTTTTCATTTGTTCTTTCCCCTTTTCCTATAATAGTATAAATTGGTTACTTCTATGCAGCAGCCGACGCTGTTCCCCTCTTAACAGTATTTTCCTGGCAAAGCTACGTTTGTAACTATCTGCTCACAATTATAAATAATTTTTCACACTTTTGTCAACTCTTTTTTTGTAAATCCATACAAAAAACAAATAATTTACCTTACGATTTTGTATTTTTTGGACTTTTTTCATTTTAATCCGTATCCAAGATACTTTTTTCCGTTCAACATAGACTGTATACAAAATTCATGGAAATGGCTTGGCAGCTTTTCTTGATATGATGTATAATATCCTTGTATGTTAATCGATTACAGATAGGAGCTCCTATGCATTATATACCCTTACTTTTTTTATGTGCGAAAGTTTTTTCCTTCATATATCACCGGGAGCTGGCTTTATTCCTGCATAACTTCCGGGCCATAGTCGAAGCGCGCAGAAGTACCAAAAAGGTACATGTTGTTTTTATTGATAAAACCACTATTTTTTTTCTGATTTATTTTCTCATTGATATTCTTTTCTTATTCTACTGTATCTGGCTCATTACCGGTGACAGCTGGGAACCCGGATGTATGCTGTTATTTCTTTCTGCTTTGGAGTCTTATGGTGTCCAGGGACGTATTGCCGGTGCCTATGAAGTAAGTCCACAGGGATTTATTTATGCTAAAATCTGGTTTAAGTACCTGATGAGCGCGCAAATAATGTTCATCCTTCTGCAGCTGTTCCACGGAAATATGTAGTGCGTAGAACTGCTCATCTTTTTCTACAAAAATAAGAATTACCAATATATATA